>Ga0182737_1000049_pt1 | contig 252976 bp, 242 predicted proteins | sample eDN5th30CBELigOP_FD_128878 | JGI IMG/M metagenome (GOLD analysis project Ga0182737, IMG submission 128878) | Enriched Organic Plus compost microbial communities from Emeryville, California, USA - eDNA 5th pass 30_C BE-Lig OP (version 2) (version 2) ... | reverse complement strand
CGGGAGCATCCATCCTGAAGGTCGGCGTCGGACCCGGCGCGATGTGCACGACCCGCATGATGACCGCCGTCGGCCGCCCGCAGTTCTCCGCCGTGCTCGAGACCGCGGCGACCGCCCGCGAGCTCGGTGCGCACGTCTGGGCCGACGGGGGAGTGCGCTACCCGCGCGACGTCGCTCTCGCGCTCGCCGCAGGCGCGGCATCCGTCATGATCGGCTCGTGGTTCGCCGGGACCATCGAGGCTCCGGGCGAGCTGCAGCGCGATGCCGACGGGCGGATCTTCAAGGAGTCCTGGGGGATGGCCTCGACGAAGGCGGTGCAGGAGCGCTTCGGCCGGCTGGACGCCTATGAGCGCGCCCGCAAGGAGCTGTTCGCCGAGGGCATCTCGTCATCGCGGATCTATCTCGACCCGCTGCGCCCCGGCGTGGAGGACCTGCTCGACATGATCACGTCGGGGGTGCGCTCGTCGTTCACCTACGCGGGAGCCGCGTCGGTGCCGGAGTTCCACGACCGCGCTGTCGTCGGCCTGCAGTCCGCGGCCGGCTACGAGGAGGGCAAGGCCCTGCCGGTCAGCTGGTGACTCGCTCTGCACAGCCGTGCGACGGCCACAGCGCGGTTATGTAGAATCGTGCGCACAATGGACGACCCTCCTTCTTGCAGTACATCGCCCCACCGCCCGCCTCTCACATCAGCTGAGGGGATCAGCTGATGGAATTCCTCCTGTTGGGCGTGGGGCTCCTCCTCACAGTGGGCACCGGGCTCTTCGTGGCCAGCGAGTTCGCCCTCGTCAATCTCGATCGCGCCGATCTCGAGGCGCGACAGGCACGCGGTGAGTCGCGGCTGTCGCTCACGATCCGCGCTCTGAAGATCACCTCGACGCACCTGTCGTCTGCGCAGCTCGGCATCACGCTGACCACGCTGCTCACCGGTTACACCATGGAGCCGGCGATCACGACGATGCTCGCGCCCGTCCTCGAAGCGTGGGGCGTGCCGGATGCCGCCGCGGTGCCGATCTCGGTCACGATCGCCATGGTCATCGCGACCGTGCTGTCGATGATCCTCGGCGAGCTGGTGCCGAAGAACTTCGCCCTCGCGCTGCCGCGCGCGACCGCGAAGCTGGTCATGCCGTTCCAGACGGCGTTCACGGCGGTCTTCAAGCCGGCCATCGTGCTGCTCAACGGCAGCGCGAATGCCGTGCTGCGCGGCATGGGCATCGAGCCGAAGGAGGAGCTCTCCGGTGCCCGCACCGCCGAGGAGCTCTCGTCGCTCGTGCGCCGCTCGGCGAGCGAGGGGATGCTCGAGAAGGACACCGCGAACCTGCTGGACCGCAGCCTGACATTCGCCCGGCTGACGGCCGCCGACATCATGACGGCACGCCCCAGCATGCATGCCATCTCGGTGGGCGACACCGCCGACGATGTCATCCAACTCGCCCGTCGCACCGGGCACAGCCGCTTCCCGGTGTACGACGACGACTTCGACGACATCACCGGTGTGGTGCATGTGAAGGCCGCTGTATCCGTTCCGCGCGAGAAGCGCGAGGACGTTCCGGTGGGTGCGCTCAGCACCGACCCCCTGCGCGTGCCCGAGACGGTGCATCTGGATGCTCTCGCAGCCGAGCTGCGCGGCAAGGGCTACCAGCTGGCGGTCGTCGTCGACGAGTACGGCGGCACCGCAGGCGTCGTCACCCTGGAGGACCTCGTCGAGGAGATCGTCGGCGAGGTGCTCGACGAGCACGACCGGAGCCGCGCGGGCATCGTGCGCCGTGCCGACTCGATCACCTTCCCCGGTGAGTTGCGCCCCGACGAGCTGCGCACCCGCACCGGCATCGACGTGCCCGAGGGCGACGTCTACGACACGATCGGCGGATACGTGATGAGCCAGCTCGAGCGCGTCCCCGCCGTGGGCGACGAGGTGCGCGTCGAGCACGGCACCCTGCAGGTGGTGCGCATGGACGGTCGCCGCGTCGACCGCATCCGGTACACCGCCGATCCCGTCGAGGACACGACGGAGGTCGAGCGATGAGCGACTGGATGGGAATCGTCTGGCTGGTCGTGCTGCTCGTGGCCAACGCCTTCTTCGTCGGCGCCGAGTTCGCCGTGATCTCGGCGCGACGCTCGCAGATCGAGCCGCTGGCCGAGCGCGGATCGCGCGCGGCCAAGACGGCGCTGTACGCCATGGAGCACGCCACGCTGATGCTGGCGACCTCGCAGCTGGGCATCACGATCTGCTCGCTGCTGATCCTGAACGTCTCGGAGCCGGCGATCCACCACCTGCTCGAGATCCCGATGCACGCGATCGGCTGGGAGGAGGGCGTCGTCGGCGTCGTGTCCTTCACGATCACGCTCGCGCTGGTCTCGTTCCTGCACGTCGTGTTCGGCGAGATGGTGCCGAAGAACCTCGCGTTCTCGGTGCCGGATCGCGCGGTGCTCGTGCTCGCCCCGCCGCTGGTGTGGGTGTCGAGCGTGTTCCGCCACGTCATCGGCGCGCTGAACGCGACCGCCAACGGCGTGCTGCGGCTGTTTCGCGTGGAGCCGAAGAACGAGGCGGCATCCGCCTTCACGATCGAGGAGGTCGCGACGATCGTCGACCGCTCGCGTCGCGAGGGCGTGCTGATGGATGCCTCGGGCGCCGTCGCCGCGGTCGTCGAGTTCACCGACAAGAAGGCGCGCGACATCGCGGTGCCGCTGTCGAAGCTCATCACGCTGCCCGACACCACCACCCCGGATGACATCGAGCGTGCCGTCGCACGGTACGGGTTCTCGCGCTACGTGATCGTCGACGACGAGGGCGAGGCGCTCGGCTACGTGCACCTGAAGGACGTGCTGCGCGCCGGCGAGGGCCCCGAGGCCGTCGAGCGGGCGGGGCAGCCGCTGCCCTCGAAGCGCATCCACCACATGGTGCCCGTGCAGGAGGACACCGACCTCGAGGACGCGCTCGCCGCGATGCGTCGCGCCGGCCGCCACCTCGCTCGGGTGCGCGACGCGCAGGGCGAGACCACGGCGGTGCTGTTCCTGGAGGATGTGCTCGAGGAGCTCATCGGCGAGGTGCAGGACGCCACACAGCGCGGCTACGGCCGCTGATCGCTGACGAAAGCGCCGTGTGGATGTTGCATCCGCGCGGCGCTTTCGCGTTCCCGACGGGCGCTTCGGTCAGCGCCAGATCGCGCGCTCGTACTGCGGCGGCCACGCCACCTCGGCACCCAGCTCGTGCGCGGCGCGCAGCGCGAAGTGCGGGTCGCGCAGCCACTCGCGGCCGGCGAAGATCGCATCGGCTGCCCGGTCGGCGAGCACCTGCTCCGCCTGCGCCGCGGCGGTGATCAGTCCGACCGCGGAGGTGGGGATGCGGCCGCCCTGGCGCACGCCGGCCGCGAGCGGCACCTGATAGCCGGGGCCGACGGCGATGCGCTGATGGGCGACGAGCCCGCCGCTGGAGACGTCGATGAGGTTCGCGCCGCGTTCGACCGCCCAGGCGCCCACCTGTGCGGCCTCGTCGGGGGTGAATCCTCCCTCGGCGTGGTCGGTGGCGGAGATCCGCACGAACAGCGGGATCTCGGCGCCGGCGACGGCCTGCACGGCCTCCACGACGCGCAGGGTCAGGCGGGCGCGGTTCTCCAGCGCGCCGCCGTGCTCGTCGGTGCGCTGGTTCGACAGCGGCGAGAGGAACTGGTGCAGCAGATAGCCGTGCGCGGCGTGGATCTCGAGCACGTCGAATCCCGCGTCGAGGGCGCGCCGTGCGGCATCCGCGAATCCGGTGACGACCGCCTCGATGCCGGCGGTGTCGAGGGCGGCCGGGTCGGCGAACCCGTCGAAGGCGATCTCCGAGGGAGCGACGGTCGTCCACCCGCCGTCCTCCGCGGGCACCGAGCCGCGCTCGGGCGCCCACGGCCACCACGTCGAGGCCTTGCGTCCGGCGTGCGCGAGCTGCACTCCGATCAGGGCTCCTCGGTCGTGCACGGCCTGCACGATGGGCGCCCAGGCATCGCGCTGCGCGTCGTTCCACAATCCGGTGTCGCGGGGCGAGATGCGCCCCTCGGGAAGCACCGCGGTCGCCTCGGCGATGATGAGCCCCGCCCCGCCGGATGCGAACTGTGCGAGGTGGGTGTGATGCCACTCCTGCGGCACGCCGTCGACGGCGGAGTACATGCACATCGGCGACACCCAGAGCCGGTTGCGGAAGGTGCGGGAGCGGATGGTCAGCGGAGAGAAGAGGATGCTCACTCCTCGACGCTATCGCCCTGAGCGCGGCCAGGGGTCGTCGTGACGAGCGCCGTGCGCGCTAGCGTGGGACCATGCTGCGGGAGTGGACGGGAGCCGATGCCGCGTCGTGCGTGCGCGCTCCCGGGCCCGACGACGACAAGTACTCCCGCGGCGTGGTGGCGCTGTGCACCGGATCGGCAGCGTACCCCGGTGCGGCGGTGCTGGGCGTCGAGGCGGCCTGGCGCACAGGCGCCGGTTATGTGCGCTATCTGGGCGGGGCCGCGGATGCCGTGCTCGCGCGTCGCCCCGAGACCGTCGCGAGCGCGGGCATCGGTCGCACCCGGCCCGGCGCGTGGGTGATCGGCTCGGGGACGGATGCCGCGGCCCGCACCGCCGCCGAGACGTCAGCGCTGCGCGAGGTCCTCGCGGGCGACGCACCCGTCGTGGTGGATGCCGGCGCCCTCGATCTCGCGGACGGCGCCGCTGCGCCGCTCGTGCTGACCCCGCACGCGGGGGAGCTGGCCCGACTGCGCGAGCAACTCGGGCTGCCTGCGACAGATGCCGGAGCGGATGCCGCCGCCGAGACCGCGGAGCGACTCGGCCAGGTCGTGCTCCTCAAGGGGGCGCGCACGGTGATCGCGGCGCCCGGGCAGCATCCGGTCGTCGTCACCGCACCCACCTTCTGGCTCGCCACCGCGGGAACCGGCGACGTGCTGGCCGGTGTGATCGGCGCGCTGATCGCCGCGAACCCGCATCTTCCGCTCGCCGAGGTCGCAGCCTCGGCCAGCTGGCTGCACGGTCGCGCCGCGGCCCTCGCAGCGGGCGCGGGCGACGGTGCGGTCGGGCATCCGATCGTCGCGCTCGACGTCGCCGAGGCGCTGCCCGCGGCGATCGCGGAACTGCTCGCATGAGGCTGCGCATCATCGCACCGTGGGCGGCGTTCGTCCTGGCCCACGTCGTGGTGGCCGTGCTCGGGTGGGTGCTGCCCTCGCAGCCGATGGGCGACGTCGTGCTCGTCTACCAGCCGTGGTCGGCGTCGGCGTTGAGCGGCGGGGCGATCGTGGGCATCACCGAGACCTGGGTGTACCCGCAGCTCGCCCTCGTGCCGATGGTCATCGCCCAGCTGCTCGCCCTGCCGCTCGCCGCACTGCTCGGCCCCCAGGGCGCGTACCTCGTCGCCTGGGCGCTGCTCGTGACGATCTGCGACCTGCTCGCCTTCGTCGCGCTCGTCGGCCGCGGAGCCGCGGCACGACGACGCGCAGCCGGCTGGTACTGGACGGGCGCTCTTATGCTGCTCGGACCGATCGCGATGTACCGGATCGACGCGATCACCGTGCCGCTCGCGATCACCGCAGGGCTGTGGCTCAGCCGCCGTCCCGGTGTCGCCGCCGCGCTGCTCACGGTCGGCGCGTGGATCAAGATCTGGCCCGGTGCACTCCTGCTCGCTGCGGTGGTCGCGCTGCGCAGCCGCATCCGGATGCTGCTCGTCGCCCTCGCGGTGACCGCCGGCGTCATCGCCGTGCTCCTGCTGCTCGGCGCCGACAGCGAGGTGTTCGGCTTCCTCACCGAGCAGGCCGGCCGCGGGCTGCAGATCGAGGCCGTCGCAGCCACGCCCTTCCTGTGGCTCGCGGTGGCGGGCTCGGCATCCATCGAGTACAGCTACGAGATCCTCACCTACCAGATCCACGCGCCCGGGGTGGAGTTCGTCGCTGCGGTGCTCACCCCGCTCATGATGCTGGGTGTCCTCGCCATCACGGGCGCGGCCATGCTGCGGGTGCGTCGCGGCGCCTCGTGGACCGGGCTGTTCCCGCCGTTCGCCCTCGCCCTCGTGACCACGCTGATCGTCGCCAACAAGGTCGGCTCGCCGCAGTTCCAGACCTGGCTGATCGCCCCTGTCGTGCTCTGGCTGATCCACGACAGGGCGCGGGCGGGCGGCGCAGCCGCGCTCGTGCTCCTGCTGTGCGCCCTGACCTTCGCGGTCTACCCGCTCAGCTACGGCGGCGTGCTGAGCGCCCAGGCGCTGCCGATCGCGCTGCTCAGCATCCGCAACATCCTGCTCGTCGTGCTGCTCGCGCACGCCGTGCGCGCGATGCTGCGCACCCCGATCGCCCGCACCGGAACCGACCACTCCCGCACCTGAATCAGAACCACCGGAGGAAACCATGCTTATCGCCTTCTCAGTCGCCCCGTCCGGCAACGCCAGCGCCGACGGCTCGGTGCACGACGCCGTCGCCGCCGCCGTCAAGGTCGTGCGCGCCTCGGGCCTGCCGCACCGCACCACCAGCATGTTCACCGAGATCGAGGGCCCCGACTGGGACACGGTGATGGACGTCGTGAAGCGCGCCACCGAGGCCGTCATGCCGTTCGGATCGCGCGTGTCGCTGGTGCTGAAGGCCGACATCCGCCCCGGGTACTCGGGTGAGCTGGACGCCAAGATAGAGCGCCTCGAGGCGGCGATCGACGACGCAGACGGCCGGTAGACTCACGGGGTGACTCCCTCGAATCTCTCGAGGGGGGCGGCGATGAGGGCGCTCCTCTCCCTCGCGATCGGCAGCTTCGGAATCGGCATGACCGAATTCGTGATGATGGGGCTGCTGCCCGACGTCGCCCGCGACCTGCTGCCCGATCTCTGGGCGCAGAGCCAGGAGCAGGCCATCGGCCAGTCCGGCGTGCTCATCTCGATGTACGCCCTCGGTGTCGTGATCGGCGCGCCCACGATCGCGGGTGCCGTCGCCCGGTTCCCCCGCCACCGGGTGATGATCGGCCTCGCGATCGCGCTCACGGTGTTCAACGCGCTGGCCGTCGTGCTGCCGAGCTTCGAGCTGGTCGGCCTCGCCCGCCTGCTGGCAGGTCTCCCGCACGGCGCCTACTTCGGCATCGGCGCGCTCGTCGCCGCCGATGTGCTCGGCCCGGGGCGACGCGCGCAGGGCGTCGCGTTCATCCTCACCGGACTCACGATCGCCAACGTCGTCGGCGTGCCCATCGGCACCTATCTCGGCCAGCAGTTCGGCTGGCGCATCGCGTTCCTCGTCGTGACGCTCGTGTTCGCCGTCTCGGCGGTCTGCATCGCGTTCTTCGTCCCCGAGCATCCCGGCGACCCCGGCCGCACCCTCCGCTCCGAGCTCGGCGTCTTCCGGTCGTCGCAGGTGTGGCTGACCCTCGGCATCGGCGCGATCGGCTTCGGCGGGTTCTTCGCCGTGTACAGCTACATCGCCCCGCTGGTCACCGAAGTCGCCGGCGCACCCACGTGGGCGGTGCCGCTGACCCTCGTGATCGTCGGCGTCGGCATGACCGTCGGCAACCTCGCCGGGGGAGTGCTCGCCGACCGCGACCTGCGCCGCACCCTGCTGGTGGGGCTGGCTGCGATGGCGCTCGTGCTCGTGCTGATGGCGATGTTCGCGGCATCCATCGTCATGGTCGTGGTGCTCGCCCTGCTCGTCGGTGCCGTGTCGTCGGTGCTGAGCCCGGCGATCCAGACCCGGCTCATGGACGTCGCGGGCGACAACCAGTCGATCGCGGCGGCACTGAACCACTCCGCGCTGAACATCGGCAACAGCCTTGGCGCCTTCCTGGGCGGCGCGGCGATCTCGCTCGGCTTCGGCTTCGCGGCCCCGGAATGGGTCGGCGCCGCGCTCGCCCTGCTCGGCCTCGGCATCGCGGTGCTCGCGTTCCGCCTCGAGCAGCGCGCGCTCGCGACCCGCGGGGTCGCCGCCGGCTGAGCGCACGCCGTGGCTAGAGTGAGCGCATGAGCTCCTCCCTGCCCGTCGCGGGCACCGCCGTCGTGCTGCGCGATGCCGCGGAAGGGCTGCAGACGCTCATGCTGCGCCGCCCCGACACGGGCTCGTTCCCCGGCGCCTGGGTGTTCCCCGGTGGCCGGGTCGAGCCCGGTGACGCCGTGGCGGGGGAGTCCGAGACGGATGCCGCACGGCGCGCGGCCGTGCGCGAGACGCTCGAGGAGACCGGGCTGCGCATTGCGGATGCGGAGGCACTGTCGCACTGGATGCCGCCGCCCGACATCCCCCGGCGCTACAGCACCTGGTTCTTCCTCGCCCGCGACCTCGGCGACGAGGTGCGACTGAACCCGGGAGAGATCGCGGACGCGGCCTGGATGACCCCCGAGAAGGTGTTCGCCGGTCACGTCGACGGGGCGATCACCCTCATGCCGCCGACCTGGGTCACGCTGCACGGCCTGCTCGGCCACCGCACGGTCGACGAGGCGTACGCGGCGCTCGGTGAGCTGCAGCGGTACGAGACCAGGATGACGACCATCCCCGGTGGCCTGCGGGCGATGTGGCAGGGCGATGAGGAGCATCCCGAGGTGCCGGGCGCTCCCGGCGCGCGGCATCGGCTCACCATGGCCGCCCGGCCGTGGAGCTACGAGCGCTCCTGATCGTGGTCCTGGCCGGCGCTCAGGCGTCGAGCAGCCGCCGCAGGTGCGCGCCGACGGCATCCGTCTCGATGAGGAACCCGTCGTGCCCGAAATCGCTCGTGAGCACGATCGCCTCGTCGTCGATGCGATTCGGCAGGCTGCGTGCGATCCGCTGCTGACCGTCGACGGGGAAGAGCCGGTCGCTGTCGATGCCGAGCACGAGCGCCTTCGCGGTGACGGCGTGCAGCGCCTCTTCCACGCCGCCGCGGTCGCGGCCCACGTCGTGCGAGTTCATCGCCTCGACGACGGTCAGGTAGCTGTTCGCGTCGAACCGGCGGGTGAACTTGTTGCCGTGGAAGTCGAGGTACGACTCCACCGCGAACCTGCCGCCGCGCCCCAGCGGCGAGACGCCGGACTGCCAAGATCGCTGGAAGCGCTGGTTCAGCTCGATCGGGCTGCGGTAGTTCAGCAGCGCCATGCGCCTGGCCAGCGCGAGTCCCCGGTGGGGCCCCTCGCCGAGACCGGCGTCGTAGTACTCGCCACCCGCGAATCGCGGGTCCATGCGCACGGTCTCGAGCTGCACGAAGTTCAGGGCGAGCTGATCGGCGGTGGTCACCGGCGGCGACGACAGCACGGCGAGCCGCTCGACCCGCTCCGGCTGCATGACCGCCCATTCCAGGGCGTGCATGCCGCCCATCGACCCGCCGATGACGGCCGCCCAGCGGTCGATGCCGAGCTCGTCGGCCAGCAGCACCTGCGCCGAGACCTGGTCGCGGATCGTGAGGTAGGGGAAGCGGGAAGCCCACTCCCGACCGTCGGGGGCGATGCTGGCGGGGCCCGTGGAGCCCTGGCAGCCGCCCAGCATGTTCGGGGCGATCACGAACCAGCGGTCGGTGTCGATCGCCGCACCGGGGCCGACGATGTCGTCCCACCAGCCGGCGGTCGGATGCCCCGGCCCTGCCGGTCCGCGCACGTGGCTGTCGCCGGTGAGCGCGTGCAGGATCAGCACCGCGTTGTCGCGCGCCTCGTTCAGCTCGCCCCACGACTCCCAGGCCAGGCGCGCGCCCGGCAGGTCGGCGCCGTTCTCGGTCTGGAACCCGCGCAGGAACGTGAAGCGGCGGTTCCCGGCCGGGTCGCCGTCGCGCCACGCTCCGGTCGCCGGCGGGCGGGCACGCAGCAGGCGCACATCGGCCTCGGTCACGGGTGCCGAGGGCACCGTGTCCTCCGAGGTGGTCTGCCAGTCCATGTGTCCATTGTGGCCGCCAGGGCGGCCCGCTCGGGGAAGGTTACGCGTGCCCGCCACAGCGCGCTTCCGGGCACCTGTGGACGTTCTCCCGCGATCTTCAGACCTGTGCAGAGCGAAGGACACACGCGTCGAGGCCCCCTCTCAGCATCCGCGCCCCCTCCCAGTTGCGGAACTGAGAGGGGGCGCGGATGACCGGAGGGTACCTCGACGGGAGGGAGCGACAGGGCGCGAGAGGATCAGGCGCGCGCGGCCTCCGAGACGCGGCGCGCGGCGGCCAGCGCCGTGTCGAGGTCGGCCTTCAGGTCGTCGATGTTCTCGAGACCCACCGAGAGGCGCACGAGACCGGGGGTGACACCGGCGGTGAGCTGCTGCTCGGGCGAGAGCTGCGAGTGGGTGGTGGATGCCGGGTGGATGACCAGCGAGCGCACGTCGCCGATGTTGGCGAGGTGGCTGAACAGGGTCAGGCTGTTCACGAACTCGCGGCCGGCCTCCACGCCGCCCTTCAGCTCGAACGACAGCACCGCGCCGACGCCCTTCGGGGCGTACTGGTTGGCCTTGGCGTACCACGGCGAGGAGGGCAGACCCGAGTAGTTCACCGAGGCGACGTCGGTGTGGTTCTCGAGCCACTCGGCGATCTCCTGCGCGTTCTGCACGTGACGCTCGATGCGCAGCGACAGGGTCTCGATACCCTGGATGAGGTTCCACGCGCTCTGCGGGGCGATGGCCGAGCCGAGGTCGCGCAGCAGCTGCACGCGCGCCTTGATGATGTACGCGAGAGCGTCGCCGACGGCGGTGGTGTAGCTGGCGCCGTGGTACGAGGGATCGGGCTCGGTCAGGCCGGGGAACTTGTCGACGTTCTTCGACCACTCGAAGGAGCCGCCGTCGATGATCGCGCCGCCGATCGTGGTGCCGTGGCCGCCGAGGAACTTGGTGACGGAGTGCACGACGATGTCGGCGCCGTGCTCGAACGGGCGGATCAGGTACGGCGTGGCGATGGTGTTGTCGACGATCAGCGGCACGCGGTTCTCGTGCGCGATGTCGGCGACGGTGCGAATGTCGAGCACGTTGATCTTCGGGTTGCCGATGGTCTCGGCGAAGAACAGCTTCGTGTTCGGGCGCACCGCGGCACGCCACTCCTCGGGGTCGTCCTGGTTCTCGACGAACGTGACCTCGATGCCGAGCTTGGCGAGCGTGTACTTGAAGAGGTTGTACGTGCCGCCGTAGATCGAGCTGGACGAGACGATGTGGTCGCCGGCCTGCGCGATGTTGAGGATCGCGAAGGTCGACGCCGCCTGGCCGCTGGAGAGCACCAGAGCCCCGGTGCCGCCCTCGAGTGCGGCGAGGCGCTGCTCGAGCACATCCTGCGTGGGGTTCTGGATGCGGGTGTAGATGTTGCCGAACTCGGCCAGGGCGAACAGGTTCGCTGCGTGGTCGGCGTTGTCGAACACGTACGACGTGGTCTGGTAGATCGGCGTGGCCCGAGCCTTGGTGACCGGGTCGGGGGCGGCGCCGGAGTGGATCTGCTTGGTCTCGAAGCGCCAGTTCTCTGCTGCGGTCATGATTCTCTCCCCAGGTCGGAGGTGGTCGGGTGGTGAAGTTCTGCGGCTGATGCCTTGCAGCGAGAGTACGGAGTTCGCGGGTTCGTCAACAACAACCGGGAAATGTGACGTAACACAAGACGGACGCCGTCGGCAGCCGCGGGAGTGGGGATGCCGGGCGGAAAAGTCGTACGGTGGAGGCATGCTGAACAGACGTGCCGTGGTGACAGGGGCGAGTACCGGGATCGGAGCGGCGACCGTCCGCGCGCTGCGCGCGCAGGGCTGGGACGTCGTCGGAGTCGCCCGTCGGGCGGATCGGCTCGAGGCGCTGGCCGCCGAGACCGGTGCGAGTGCCATCGCGTGCGACCTGACGGATGCCGTCGCCGTCGACGCCCTGGTCGCGAAGCTCGAGGAGACCGGTCCCGTGCACGCGCTCGTGCAGGTCGCGGGCGGCGCCCGCGGCACCGACAGCGTCGAGAACGGCTCGATCGACGACTGGCAGTGGATGTACGAGGCCAACGTGCTCGCGACGCAGCGTCTGGTCTCGGGGATGTTGCCCCTGCTCCGTCGGGCAGCCGCCGCAGACGGCCACGCCGACACGATCTTCGTCACGTCGACCGCCGCCCAGGTCGCCTACCCGGGCGGTGCGGGCTACAACGCCGCGAAGGCCGCCGAGGCGATGCTCGTGAAGGTGCTGCGACAGGAGCTCAACGGCGAGCCGATCCGCGTGGTCGAGGTGGCGCCGGGCATGGTGCACACCGAGGAGTTCACGCTGAACAGGCTGGGCGGCGACCGCGTCGCGGCTGAGGCCGTCTATGCCGGCGTCGACGAGCCGCTGCTCGCCGAGGACGTCGCCGACGTCATCGCGTATGCGCTCAGCGCGCCTCGCCGCGTCAACCTCGACCTCGTCACGATGCGCCCGGTCGCGCAGTCCGCCCAGCACCTGCTGGCGCGCGGTCCGCTGCACGTGCGCACCGACGTCGACTGATGCCGCGCACCCTCGCGGAGCTGGCCGAGGACGGCCTGATCGATCCGGGGTGGGCGGATGCTCTCGCGCCCGTGCAGCCGCTGATCAGCGAGCTCGGTGATCGGCTGCGCGCCGAGAAGGCCGAGGGTCGCGGCTACCTGCCCGACGGCGCGCACGTGCTCCGCGCCTTCCAGCGTCCGCTGGCAGACGTGCGGGTGCTCATCACCGGGCAGGACCCCTATCCCACGCCCGGGCACCCCATCGGCCTCTCGTTCGCGGTCGACCCCGAGGTGCGGCCGCTGCCGCGCAGCCTCGGCAACATCTACCGCGAGCGGGCTGACGACCTCGGCATCCCGCCCGCCCCGCACGGAGATCTCAGCGCGTGGAGCGACCAGGGCGTGCTGCTGCTGAACAGGGTGCTGACCGTGCGCCCCGGGGCCGCGGCATCCCACCGCGGCTGGGGCTGGGAGCGCGTCACCGAACTCGCGATCCAGGCGCTCGTCGCTCGTCGGCAGCCGCTGGTCGCGATCCTGTGGGGGAGGGATGCCGCGGCACTCAAGCCCCTGCTGGGCGACACCCCGCTGATCGAGTCCGCGCATCCCTCGCCGCTGTCGGCGAGCCGCGGATTCTTCGGCTCCAAGCCGTTCTCGCGCGCGAACGCGTTGCTCGAGCAGCAGGGCGCCGCGCCCATCGACTGGCGCGTGCGAGGCGAGGCGTGAGCGCGCCCCGCATCCGCCCGGTGACGGATGCCGACCTGCCGGCGATCTGCGAGATCTACAACCACTACGTGCGCACGTCGACGGTCACCTTCGACGAGATCGAGTCCACGCCGCAGGGCTGGGCCGACAAGGCGGCGAAGATCGTCGACGCCGGCATCCCGTTCCTCATCGCGGAGAGCGAGACGGGTGACGTGCTGGGGTACGCGCTCGGCCAGCCGTGGTCGGCGAAGTCGGCGTACCGCTTCACGGTCGAGAACTCCATCTACCTTGCGCCCGAGGCCGCCGGTCGCGGCATCGGAACCGCGCTGCTGGCAGAATTCCTCGACGCGAGCCGCGCGGCGGGCCTGCGTCAGGTGATCGCCGTGATCGCCGATCGCGGGGCGGACGCCTCCGTCGCGCTGCACCGCAGGGCGGGCTTCGTCGACGCGGGCCGCCTCGTCGAGGTGGGGGAGAAGTTCGGCGCTCTGGTGGGAGTGCTCTTCCTGCAGAAGAGCCTCTGAGTCACGCCTCCGGCGCACCGGGGGAGGCGGGGATGACCGGGACCGCCGCCAGCAGCCGCTTGGTGTACTCCTCGGAGGGGCGCTGCAGCACGGCATCCGTCTCACCGTGCTCGACGATGCGGCCGTCATTCATGACGGCCACCGAATCGGCCAGGTTCTGCACCACGCCGATGTCGTGCGACACGAGGATCAGCGTCAGCCCCTCCTCGCGGCGCAGTCGCTCGAGCAGCGCGAGGATCTGCGCGCGGATCGTCACGTCCAGCGCCGACAGGGGCTCATCGCCCACGAGGATGCGGGGGCGGTGCGCGATCGCGCGCGCCAGGGCGATGCGCTGCCGCTGCCCGCCCGAGAACTCGTGCGCGTGCCGTTCGGCCATGCCCGGCTCGAGGCCGACCTGCGTGAGCACCTCGGCGACACGGGCACGGTGATCGCCTGGGATGTCGAGCGCCCAGAGCGGCTCGGCGATGATGCGGCCGACGGTCATGCGCGGATCGAGCGAGTCGTACGGGTCCTGGAAGACTAGCCCGGTCTGACGGCGCAGCCAGTGCAGGGAGCGTGCGGATGCCGCGGCATCCACCTCTCTGCCCTCGACGAGCACGTGGCCCGTGCTGGGACGGTCGAGACCGAGCAGCAGGCGCACGAGGGTGGACTTGCCCGAGCCGGACTCGCCGATGATGCCCACCGACTCGCCGGCCTGCACGGTGAGGTCAGTGGGGTGCAGGGCGGTGCTCGTGCGGCGCGGCTCGAACAGGGTGCGCCGCGGCACCGGGTAGGTGCGGCTGACGCCCTCTGCGACGATCAGGCTCATTCGGATGCTCCGTCCGTGCGGGCACCGTGGTCGGGAGCATCCGGTCGCCACAGCGTGGCGGTGGCGTCGCGGAGCAACGCCTGCGTGATCGGCGAGGTCGGGGCGCTGAGCAGCGTCGAGACAGGGGCCGACTCGATGACGCGGCCGTGCTCGAGCACCACCCCGTGCGTCGCGATCTGCGACAGCACGGCCAGGTCGTGCGTGATGAACATCAGCGACATGCCGTGCTCGTCGACGAGCGAGAGCAGCAGGCGCAGCACCTCCGCCTGGATCGTCACGTCGAGCGCCGTGGTCGGCTCGTCGGCGATGAGCAGGCGCGGACGGCAGGCCAGCGCCATGGCGATCGCGACCCGCTGCCGCTGCCCTCCGGACAGTTGGTGCGGGTAGCGGTCGACGATCGTCGTCGGTTCCGGCAGACGCACCCGCTCGGCCTCGGCGATGGCGCGCTCGCGCGCCTCGCGCCTGCCGATCCGCTCGTGGATGCGCACCGCCTCGGCGATCTGCCTGCCCACGGTGCGGATCGGGTTGAGGGCTGTGCGCGGCTCCTGGAACACCATGCCGATCTCGTCGCCGCGCAGCTCGGCGAGCTCGCGATCCGGCATGCCGATCAGCTCGGTGCCGTTCCATCGGATGCTGCCGTGTGCGGTGGCCTGCTCGGGGAGCAGCCCCATCACCGCGAGCGCGGTGAGCGACTTGCCCGAGCCGGATTCGCCGATGAGGCCGAGACGCTCGCCGTCGGCCACGGCGAAGGAGATGCCGTCGATCACGCGGCGGCCGTCGATCTCGACGACGAGGTCGTTCACCTCGAGGCTCATGCGACCACCGCCGGGGTGTGGGTCTGCGCGCTGCGGTGGGAGAGGGTCGGGTCGGTCGCCTCGCGCAGCGCATCGCCGAGCAGGTTCAGCCCCAGCACGGTGATCGTGATCGCGAGACCCGGCCAGACGACCGTCAGCGGGTGCACGCCGATGTAGCGCTGCAGATCGGCCAGCAGCACGCCCCAGGAGGCGTCGGCGAGCGAGGCGCCGAAGCCCAGGTACGACAGTCCCGCCTCTGCGAGCACGGCGACCGCCATCGACCAGGACAGCTGCACGATGAAGATCGGCGCGATGTTCGGGAGCAGGTGGTGCACGAGGTTCTGGCCGGTGGTGAGCCCGTTCGCGCGGCCGGCGAGCACGAAGTCGCTCTGCTGCACGCGGCGCAGTTCGGGGCGAGTGACGCGCGCGATGCTCACCCCGAAGCCGATCCCCACCGCGAACACGACGACCCACAGCGAGCCGCCCCACACCGCCGAGATCATCATCGCGATCATCAGCACGGGGAAGGCGATGAGGATGTCGACGAGCACGGCGACGGTCTCGCGCAGCCAGCGTGCGGTGAGCGCGCCGAGCGCGGCCAGCAGCACTCCGACGAGGGTGGCGACGATGCCGGCGCCCACGGCGACGAAGACGGTGGTGCGCGCGCCTGCCATGAGCAGGCTGAGGATGTCGCGACCCGTGCCGTCGGTGCCGAGCAGGTGCGGCCAGCTCGGCGGCGCCCACCGCCCGCGCACATCGGCGTTCATGGGGTCGAACGGGGTCCAGAAGGCTGCCACGATCGCGGTGAGGGCGATCGCCAGCACGACGATCACGCCGAAGCGCCCGGTGCCGGAGGCGAGCAGCGCGCGCAGCCAGCGCGGGGTGCGGCGACGGCGAGTGGTGTCGATGCTCATTCCGCCTCCCGCTGCCGGGGGTCGATCGCATGGTGCACGAGGTCGACGATGAAGCCGATGATCAGCACGAATCCGGTGAGCACGAGCAGCTCGCTCTGCACCTTCACCAGATCGCGGGTGCCGACGTCCGCGACCAGCATCCGTCCGATGCCGGGCAGGGTGAAGAGCTGCTCGATCACGACCGAGCCGACGATGATGCCGGCGACCTGCAGGCCGAGCACGGTGACGATCGACAGGCCCACCGCGGGGATGCCGTGCCGGATCAGCGCCTGTCGTCGGGTGAGGCCTTTGGCGGCGGCGGTGCGGACGAAGTCCTGGCCGGCCGCCTGCAGCGTCGCGCTGCGCACGAACCGCATGAGCATGGCACCCTCTACGAGCCCGATCGTGAGCGCGGGCAGCAGCATCGACTCGAACGCCTTCGCCGGCGTCGACCATCCGCCCCGCGGGAAGCCCTGCGCGGGCAGCCAGCCGAGCCAGTGCGCGAAGACGACGACGAGCATCATGCCCGCCCAGATCACGGGCACCGCGGCGACGGTCTGCGCCGCGACGCTGAGGCCGGTGCCGGCGGCGCGGCCGCGCAGCACGGCGGCGAGGATGCCGAACGGCACGGCGATGAGCAGCGCGATCGTGAGCGACATCAGACCGAGCGGCACCGTGACCCTGGCCTTCTCGAGCAGCTCGGCGCCCACCGACGCCCCGCTGAGCTGCGAGGTGCCGAGGTCGCCGCGCAGGATGCCGCCGATCCAGTCGAGGTACTGGGCGGGCAGCGGCCGGTTCAGGCCGAGCGATTCCCGCAGCGCCTCGACCTGGGCGGGGCTCGCCTGGGTGCCGGCGATCAGCTGCGCGACGTCACCCGGCAGCACCCGCAGGGTGAGGAAGATCAGCGCACTCGACACGAGGAGCCCTGCCAGCAGCAGGGCCCCCCGCGTGAGCGCGTAGCGGATCACGACTCAGCCGGCGGCCTCGGTCACGCCCGCGAGGTCGATGCGCGAGTTGATCGAGTCCTCCGGGAAGCCGGAGACCGTCGGGGCGAGCGCCGTGAGCGTCGCGCCGTTGTACAGCCAGTCGGCCGCGTGCTCCTCCGAGACGAGGCGCGCGGCCTCGGCCAGCAGATCGGCCGACTTCTTCGGGTCGAGCTCGGTCTGCGACTGCGCGTACAGCTCCTGCACCTTCGGGTTGTCGTAGCCGAAGTAGTACTCCGGGTTGGCGAAGTTGCCGAAGTCGCGCGGCTCGACGTGCAGCACGAAGCTGAGGTCGTAGTCGTGGTTGGTGTAGACGTCCTCGAGCCAGGTCGCGAACTCGACCCGGTCGACCTCGAGGGTGACGCCGACCTTCGCGAAGTCCGAGATGAGCACCTGCGCGACGGTCGTGCCGTAGAACGAGGGGATCGTCAGCGTGAGGTCGAGCTTCTCGTGGCCCGCCTCCCTCAGCAGCTGCTTCGCCTTGTCGGGGTCGTACGGTGCGACGGCGGAGAGGTCCTCGTAGCCGGGGTCGAGCTCGGGGATCGGTCCGTACATCGTGGTGCCCGCGCCGATCGCCTCGACGAGGGCCTCATGATCGATCGCCAGGCGCAGCGCCTCACGCACGCGCACGTCGTCGAGCGGAGCCTTGGCGTTGTTGAACGCCAGGGTGCCCTTGTCGGTGGTGCGGCCCGTGGTCACCGTGAACTCGCCGGAGTCCTCGAGCTGCGAGACGAGGTTCGGATCGACGGCGGTGAGCACGTCGACGGTGCCGTCGAGGGCGGCGTTCACGCCGGCGGTGAAGTCGGGGATGTAGTGGAAGACCACCTCGGCCACCCCGGCCTTGTCGCCCCAGTAGTCGTCGAAGCGAGCGAAGGTGATCGTGCTGCCCTTCGACCAGCGCTGCAGTGTGAACGGTCCTGTGCCGTTCTCCGCGGTCTTGAGGTCGGTCGTGTCGCCCTTCTTGAACACCAGTCCTGCAGGGCCGGTGAGCGCGAACAGGAAGTTCTGGTCGGGCTCGGTGAGGGTGATCGTCACCGTCTTCTCATCGGGCGCCGTGATCGCAGTGACGCCGGCGAACTCGGCGTTCCCCTGCACCCCGGCATCCGTCTTCACCGTCTCGTACGACGCGACGACGTCGGCGGAGGTGAGGGCGGATCCGTCGTGGAAGACGATGCCGTCGTTCAGGGTGAAGGTGTAGGTGAGGCCGTCGGCCGAGATCTCGTAGTCGGTCGCGAGGCGGGCGACGATCTCGTTGTCCTGCGTGCGGGTGACGAGACCCTCGTAGATGTTGTCGACGAGGATCTGCTCGAGCGCGGCTCCGCTGGTGTGGCGGATGTCGAGGTTGGTCGGCTCGAGCACGAGGCCGACAGACAGGCTCGCGTCGGGGTCGGCCTTGCCGGCGCCGGCCGTCGGCTCGGCGTTCGGGGATCCGGTGCAGGCGCTGAGCGCCAGCGCGCCCACGGCGATCGCGCCGATCAGCGCGAGTCGCGCCGATCTGCGGACGGTGGTGTGACGGGTCATGGGCGGGAGTCCTCTCTGAGGGCTGTGGGTCAGCGCGGGGAGCGCGTCAGTGCTGCGGTGATGAGGGTGGAGATCGATGCGGGCGCTGTCTCCTGCACATTGTGCCCTGCGTCGACCTCGATGACGGATGCGGCGGGCAGGCGACGCCGGAATTCGGCGACGTCGGTGGCCTGCAGGAAGCCGTGGTCGCCGTGGACGAGGGTGACCGGTGCGGTGACCGATGCGAGCGGCGACCAGGGGTCGCCGCCCGGGGCGGCGTTCGCGATCTGCAGGGCGTCGAAGGCGCTGCCGATGATGCGCGCGAAGTGGTGCTTCCACTCCACGCGGCCGTCGGCGCGCACGCGCGTGTTGAAGAACACGCCGCGCTCGGTGTCCTCGCGGGTGGCGCCGAACCCGAAGGCCTGCGCGCGGTCGACGGCCTCGTCGCGGGAGGCGAAGTCGAGGGCGCCGGCGTAGAAGTCGCGCAGCACGGCCGGAGCGGCGTCGGTGTCGAGCCCGGGGACGATGTCGACGAGCACGAGCTCGCGGACGGACTCGGGGCGCTGGGCGGCGACGACCGCTGCGGTCAACCCGCCGAGGGAGTGCCCGACGAGGATCTGCGGCGCGCCCGTGCACTGCGCCAGCGCGATCTCGACGTCTGCTGCGAGTGTCGCGGGGGAGTAGTCGGCGTCGTCGCGCCATGAGGAGTCGCCGTGGCCGGCGAGGTCGATCACGAGCGCGGGGCGGCCGAGCAGCAGCACGACGGTGTCCCAGGTGTGCGCGTTGAGACCGGCGCCGTGCAGGAGGGTCACCTCCGGCGCCCCGGTGCCGAAGCGCAGAGCGCTGAGGGTGCGACCGTCCGGAAGGGGTACGCTGACGCGGGTCGCCGCGGGCACCGTGGTGTCGAGTGCGGCGGCCTGGCCGGGGAGGTAGCGGAACTCGCTGGTGTCGGTGACCACGGCCATATTCTGCTCTTGCCGGGGATGCAGGCGAAATGCGGGAGCGATCTGCCAATACATGCGTGGAAATGTTGCGCATTACGCGCAATCGCTTTCGTATCAGATGGTCGATCTGGATCGGGGGCGTCCGAGGCGACATGGCACGACTCGCTTAGGCTGGAAGCATGACGGTGCTCAGCATTCCCGGGGTCGCGAACGTGCGCGATGTGGGAGGCATGCCGGTCGGCGCGACCTCCCGCGTGCGGGACGGCGTGCTGCTTCGCTCCGGCAATCTCGCGCGCCTGCACCCGGAGGGTGACGCGCTGCTGCGCGAGCGGGTGCGGCACGTGATCGATCTGCGCGACGACGCGGAGGTGCAGGCCGATCCGTCGAAGCTGACCCGCGTCCCCACCACGCGTATCCCCCTCTTCCTGGGGTCGGCCGCGTCGTTCTTCGCCGAGGACATGAACCTGGAGGGCATGTACCGTCACCTCGTCGACGATGCGGCGGACCGCCTCGTCGCCGCCGTGCGGATCATCGCCGCCGGCGAGCCGACACTCGTGCACTGCACGGTCGGCAAGGATCGCACCGGCGTCACCGTCGCGCTCGCGCTCTCGGCGGTCGGTGCCGATCGGGAGGCCGTGATCGAGGACTACGCGCTCACCGCATCCCAGCTGCCCGCCGAGCGGAACCGCGCGATCGTCGCGTACTTCCAGGCGCACATGCCCGACGCCCGGCATGCGATCCAGCTGGCGACGGAGTCTCCGGCACCCGTCATGCAGGCGCTGCTGGAGGGGATCGACCGCCGGCACGGTTCGGCGGCCGGCTATCTGCGCGCGATGGGCATGACGGATGCCGAGCTCGAGGCGCTCGGCTCGACGCTCGTCGGATGACGCCGGGTAGGTAAGGCAACCCTTCCTCGGGTGTAGACTGGCGACATCATGAGCATCATCGAGACCTCCGCCGGTGCACGTGCCGCGCGCCGTGCGGCACGCCGCCCGCGTGTGCAGCACCTCATCACCGCCGACGAGAACTCGCTCGCCGAGCTCGAGGCCGTGCTGGCGACCCTGCCGCTGTGCGCGGTCGGTCGGGTGTTCATCGAGGTGCCCGATGCGGATGCCGTCAGCACCGTGACCGCACCCTCGCGGATGACCGTGACCTGGCTGCCGCGCGCACAGCGGGCCGGCGCGCCGGGAACGGCAGAGCGCTGCGGTGCGGGCCAGGCGCTCGCCCGTGCGGCGACCGCCTGGGCGGACGAGATGATCTGCGACGACGTCGAGGGGCTGCGCACCGAGGCGATCCTGCTCGGCGGCTACCTCGGCACGGCCGACATCGTCGACCACCTCGTCGAGGACCTCGGCATGCCCGTCGAGGCGATCGACACTCCGGCCCGTTACGGCCTGCTCGCGCGCTGACGACGCACGTACCCGCCGTCCTCCAGCCCCGCCTCGATCTCGAAGCGGTTGCGCAGCGGATCGCGCCCCGCGAACAGGTACAGGAACGGCATCAGCAGCCCGTACCGCTGCCACTGCACCTTGTGCACCGCCTCGTGACGCAGCACGGCGTCTGACGGATCGGTGTCGCCGGTGAGGTAGCAGCCGCCCACGCACACGCCGCCGCGCGCGAACGCCCACGACGGCAGGCCGCGGAACACCCACAGCCCGTTGCGCCGCTGCACGGGACCCGTGCTCCACAGCGACCCCCACACCCAGCCGACTGCGGTGCCCCACCAGTACCCGACGGCACTGATCGGGGAGCGCAGCAGGAACGACGGGATGCGCCGATCGAAGCGCCGCCCGCGGGCCAGCATCCGATCGGCCTCGACGCGCCAGTCGCTCACGCGACGGCGCCGATCAGACGCAGCACCGTGCCCATGTCGCGCACAGCATCCACAGGGCTGCGCGGCGCGAAACCGGCGATCGTGGCCCCCGCCAGCGGGAACTCCGACCGAAGTCCCTTGATCGCCGCGGTCAGTGCGGCGGCGGTGATGCCGAACGGCGCGGGCGAGGATACGCCCTCGAACTCGGCCGGGTCGAGCACGTCGACGTCGATGTGCACCCAGACGCGGGTGGCGCCGGTGGCGCGCAGCGCGGCGGTGACGGTCTCGGCATCCGCCTCGTCGGGGTCGATGGTGGCCACGCCCGACAGCTGGGTGGTCTCGTCGGGATCGAGGTTGCGCGCGCCCAGCACGACGACCCGCGAGCGGGGCAGCCCGGGGCTCAGTGCGAGGCGCGGCTCGCCCTCGCCGAGCACCGCCCGCAGCGCCATGCCCGAGAAGGCGCCGGACGGCGAGGAGTCGGGGTCGTTGAGGTCGGGATGCGCGTCGCACCACAGCACGGCCAGGTCGTCGGTGCTCTCCAGCGCCGACAGTGCGTGCACCGTGACGCTGCAGTCGCCGCCGATGACGACGGTGTCGGGCTGCCACGCCTCGCGCACCTGTTCGCGCACGCGCAGCAGCGAGCTGAGCCGGTGCACGCCGGTGTCGAGCGATTCGCCGGCCTCGAGTGGCACGTCGAGGGTGACGGTGTCCCTGCGGGGCAGGTCGCCCGCGATCGCGGTCGCGCCGTCGACGAGCAGCATCGCGCGTGCGGCGGGGGAGCCCTGCCATTGCGGGGCGATGAGGAATCTGGTCATGCGGTTCTCCGGTGGGGAGAAGAGGGGCGGATGCCGGTCGGCATCCGCCCCCGGATGTCACTCTGCTTCGATGGCGGCCTGCGGCTTGCCGCCGGCCTTCAGCTCGGCGAGTCGGGCCTCGACCTCGGTGAGCTCACCGAGGTCTTCGAGGCTCTCGAACTGGGCGTCGAGCGACGAGGCCGCGATCTCGGCCTTGCCCTGGGCGATCGCCTCCTGGCGACGGATCTTGTCCTCGAAGCGACCGAGCTCGCTGGTCGGGTCGAGCACGTTGATCGAGCCGATCGCGTCCTGCACCTTGGTCTGCGCCTCGGCGACCTTGGCGCGGGCGAGCAGCTCGCTGCGCTTGGTCTTGAGCTGCTCGAGCTTGTCCTTCATGCCGTTCAGGCCGCTCTTGAGCTTGTCGACGATCTCGGTCTGCGCGGCGATCTGCGGCTCTGCGGCTTTGGCCTCGCGCTCCTCGCCGATCTGACGCTGCAGCGCGATCTTGGCGAGGCTGTCGAACTTGTCGGCGTCGGCGGTCTGACCCGAGGTGCGCAGCTCATCGGCCTTGCGGCTCGCGGCGAGGGCCTTGTTGCCCCACTCGGCAGCCGCGCGGACGTCCTCCTCGTGGTCACGCTCGAGCAGGCGCAGGTTGCCGATGGTCTCGGCGATCGCCGACTCGGCGTCGGCGATGTTGTTGGTGTAGTCGCGCACGAGCTGGTCGAGCATCTTCTGCGGGTCCTCAGCCTGGTCGAGGAGGGCGTTGATGTTGGCGCGGACGAGGGTCGAGATGCGTCCGAAGATGGATTCCTTGGCCATGTGTTCTTCCTTTCAGAGGGCGGATGGTGTGGTCAGGATGTCGAAGAGGGAACGGCAGGTCAGAAGCGACCACCCCCGGAGCGACGGCCTCCGCCGCCACCGCCGAAGCCGGAGCTGCGGAATCCGCCGCCTCCGCTGGATCGCCAGCTGCCGCCGCCACCGGAGCTCCAGCCCCCGCGGGCGCGCCCGGAGGAGCCGCCGCCGGAGAGCAGGCCGCCGATGATGCCGCCGAGGATGTCGCCGGCAAGGCCGGAGTCTCCGCCGCGGGAGGAGCCGCCGCCGAACGGGCCGCCGCCCCAGCCGCCGCCGTAGCCGCCCAAGTTCGTCTGGGAGATGTCGGACTGGGCGGCCGAGTTCGCGTCGCGTGCGAGCACGAGAGCGTGATCGGCCGCGGCGCGAGCCGCGGCGGGGTCGGATGCCGAGAGGCCGATGGCGTCGTTCAGCGCCTGCTCGGCCTGCGAGAGGCGTGTGCGGGCGGTCGAGCCGATCGTGCCGCGGCGGGTCTCGATGAACTCGCGCACCGCGCGCACCTCGGAGGTCGCCTGCGCGAGGGTCTGCTCGAGCATCTGCCGGGCGCGCTCCGCGCGCTGCACGTTCTCCTGCACCTGCGCGATCGCGGTGTCGATCTGCGTGTTCGCGGCGGTGAGCGCCTCCAGCACCCGCTGCGGGCTGCGCGCCGAACCCGACAGGTTCGCCTGCGCCTGTTGCAGCTGCTGGGTGGCCGCGGCGGCGGATGTCGACAGGGCGCCGCCCTGATCCGGCAGCTGTGCGGCGGCCGCGACGTCGCGCTGCAGTTCGGCGATCAGCGCCTGCGCCTTGGCCTCGATGTCGGTGAGCTCGGTGCCGAGATCGCCGATCGCCTTCACGAGCTGGCCGGCCTGGGCGACGGACTGCTCGGCGGTGCGGATCGCGAAGGCCGCGGCACCGGACTCGCCGCTCGAGATCGCGGATGCCGCGGCCTCGATCGAGCGGTCGGCGAGCGCGGCGCGCTCCTGCGCCTGGGTCGGGTTGTCGGCCACCGCGCTGAGCGCCGTGGCGTCGTACGTCGCGGCGAGGGTGCTCAGGGCTCCTGCGGCACCGGCCAGCACGGGGTCGAGCGCCGCGCGCTCGGCGCGCACCCGCTCGAGCTCTTTCGGGGCGTTCTGGGCGAGGCCGCGCAGCTCGTCGAAGGCCTCGGTGTTGTCGTCGAGCACATCGTCGATCTCGTCGCACAGCTGGATGATGCGGATGTGCCACGCGCGTCGGTCGAGCACCGAATCCGGAGTCGCGTCGTCGAGCTTCTGCTTGAGGTCGAACGCCTCCGACATCTTCGCCTTCGCCGCATCGACGGCGGCGGTGAACGGCGCGGTCGCCTGCTCGCCGAACTGCGCGACCGCGAAGCCGAGCTCCTCCCTGCTGGAGGTGATCGCATCGTCGGCCTGCACGAGCGCGCTGCCCGCCTGCTGCTCGACCTGCTCATCGGTCATGGTCGAGAACGGATCGTTCGGGTCGGGCTTCTCGGGCATCGCACCGCGGCGACGGATCTCGGCGTTGCGGCGCGAGCGCGCGACGAGCCGCACGATCAGCCAGATGATGAGGGCCAGAACCACGATGCCGACGATGATCAGCACGACCCGCAGCATCCCGGCACCGCCGTCGCCCTGCATGGTGTCGGCGGCGGCGAAGATCGCTCCCGACCAGTCGTCGTCGCTGAGCCGGCGCTCGATCGCGCTCTCGACGGACTGCTGCTGCGAGGCGCTGATCGGCCCCACCTCGCTCGCGCTGAACGCGTAGGTGCGCTGCTGCACCGCGACGGCGAGCAGGTAGTCGTTGTCGCCCAGACCGTTGGCCTGCGCCACCTGGTTCGCCCAGTCGCCGGCATCAGTCGGGTTCGTGAACTCGTCGACGAACACCACGAACAGGTCCATGCCGGTGGCCTGCTTCATCTCGGCGATCCGCGCCTCGGCGGCCGTCGCCTCCGTACCCGACAGAGCGCCGGCCTCATCGAGGATGTGGCTCGACTCCAGAGTCACCGGGTCGGTGGCGGAGGCGGTCGAGACTCCGAGCACCGCCAGCATCGCGCCGATCAGGATCGCGGTCAGCGTCAGCCACCGATTCCTCATAGTGCTCCCTCCGACCGGCGGCCGTGCCCCATGCGACGAGTCTATGCACACGTTCCGACACGCGACAGCCTCCCGGGCGGCTTCGCCGTTCGCCGTCAGCGCAGGAGCATACGCTGGAAGGCATGCACGACGACAGGTACGGTTCCGACGTGCTCGCCGCCGGGTGGCGGGAGCGCGGATTCGCGAAGGCGAGCGATGTGCCCGCCGAGAAGGACCTCGTGGTCGAGGTCGCCGCGGACGGCTACTGCGGGGCCATCACCCGCGTCGAGGGCGGCCTGGTCGAGCTGGAGGACTGGAAGGGTCGTCGTCGCAGCTTCCCGCTCGGCGGAGGCTTCCTCATCGAAGGCAAGCCGGTGCGCCTCGTCGTGCCGCAGGCGAAGACGCAGGGCACCCGCCGCACGGCATCCGGGTCGTTCGCCGTCGCCGACGACCGCGCGCGCGTCGCGCTGCCCAGCCGCATCCTCGTCGAGGGTCGGCACGACGCCGAGCTCGTCGAGAAGGTGTGGGGCGCCGATCTGCGCGTCGAGGGCGTCGTCGTCGAGTATCTGCAGGGCATCGACCTGCTCGAGGAGCTGCTGGCCGAGTCGCCGCCGAACGCGCAGCGACGCTACGGCGTGCTCGTCGACCACCTCGTGCCGGGGTCGAAGGAGACCCGCATGGTCGAGCAGATCCTGCGGGGCCCGCACGGCGCGCATCTGAAGATCGTCGGCCACCCGTACGTCGACGTGTGGCAGTGCGTGACGCCAGCGGCGATGGGCATCCGAGCCTGGCCGCAGATCCCGCGCGGCACGGACTGGAAGACCGGCATCTGCCGGGCGTTCGGCTGGCCGGCCGAGGACCAGGCCGACATCGCGCACGCGTGGAAGCGCATCCTGTCGCGCGTGACGACGTTCCGCGACCTGGAGCCCGCGCTGCTCGGCCGCGTGGAGGAGCTCATCGACTTCGTCACCGCGCCCGCCGATCGCTGAGCCGCCCGTCGACGGGCTCGGCGGGAGCGCCCGGTACCCTGGAGGGATGCCAGAACCCCGCACCTTCCGCGACGAGCCGGTCTCCTTCGTGCGCCGCAGCGGCCGCATGTCCGAGGCGCAGGAGCGCGCGTTCGAGGAGCTCGCGCCGTTCTACCTGCTCGACGTCCCGCGCGACGTCGCCTCCACCTCGGTGCACCCCGACGCCCGGCTCGACCCGGCATCCGCATACGGCCGCACGGCGCCGCTGATCGTCGAGATCGGCTCGGGGCAGGGTCACGCGATCGTGTCGGCGGCATCCGCCCGCCCCGATGACGACTTCCTCGCGGTCGAGGTGTTTCGCGCAGGTCTCGCGCGCACCATGCTCGACGCCGACAAGGCGGCCGTGCGCAATCTGCGCCTGGTCGAGGCGAACGCCCCCGAGGTGCTCTCGACGTTCCTGCCTGCAGGGGCGGCATCCGAGGTGTGGATCTTCTTCTCCGACCCGTGGCACAAGAAGCGTCACACGAAGCGTCGCCTGATCCGTCCCGGCTTCCCTGCGACGGCAGCGCACGCTCTCACCGACGGCGGGATGCTGCGCCTCGCCACCGACTGGGAGGACTACGCGCTGCAGATGCGCGAGGTGCTCGACGATGCTCCCGAGTTCGAGCGCGCCTTCGAGGGGGAGTGGGCCGAGCGCTTCGACGGTCGCGTGATGACAGCCTTCGAGCGCAAGGGCATCGCGAAGGGCCGCGAGATCCGCGACCTCACCTACCGGAAAGTCGCCGGGGTTTGACCGCCGTGGCATGGCGGCGGCTGGCGCCCGCCGTGCTCGTGTGCCTCGCCGCGCCCGCCTTCTTCGTCCTGCAGTGGACGTGGGTCGGGTGGATGCTGCTGATCGCCGGTCTCGGCGTTGCCGCGCTGATCGAGCGCAGCCGCGTCACGGCATCCGATCCGTCCCTCACGCGTGATCTGGGGCTCATCGCGGTCGGCCTGCTCGTCGTGCACGCCATCCCGCTCGCGGCCGAGCTCGACAACTTCGCCATGCTGCGGTTCACCCTCGCGCTCGGCGGGGCTGTGCTCGTGCCGTACCTCGTCTCGCGGTTCGTGTTCCGCGACCGGGCGATCTCGTTCCCGTGGCGCACGCACCGGCGCTGGACGCGCTGGCAGTGGGCGTGGCTGGTCGGCGTGCTGGTGCTGGGCTGGCTGATCCTGCCGTTCTACTTCATCGCCAGCGGCGTCTACCAGAACTGGCCGGTCGTCGACACCCCCGAGCTCATCGGGCGGCTGTTCGTCGGCGTCGGCGCGGTGGGCATCTGGGACGAGCTGTTCTTCATCTGCACGGTGTTCGCGCTGCTGCGTCGGCATTTTCCGGATCTGACCGCGAACCTGCTGCAGGCGATCGTGTTCGTGTCGTTCCTGTGGGAGCTCGGCTACCGCGCCTGGGGCCCGGTGCTGACGATCCCGTTCGCGCTGCTGCAGGGCTTCATCTTCCTGCGCACCCATTCGCTCGCCTATGTCGTCACGGTGCACCTGCTCTTCGACGCGGTCGTGTTCGCCGTGCTCGTGCACGCGCACAATCCGGGACTGCTGCCGATCTTCCCGGTGTGAGCGTTGCCCCGCTGCGGCGGGGTGGAGGAGAATCGACGGATGCTGATCGCCGGATTGATCCTCGCCGCCCTTGCAGGCGCCGTGCACGTGTACATCTTCGTCCTCGAGTCGCTGCGCTGGACGCAGCCCGGCACGCGGCGCATCTTCGGGGTGCGCAGCGAGGCGGATGCCGAGATCATGCGCCCCCTGGCATACAACCAGGGCTTCTACAACCTGTTCCTCGCTGTCGCGGCGTTCCTCGGCGTGATCCTCGTGATCGCGGGCGCCCGCACGGCCGGCGTCACCCTCGCACTCGCCGGCACCGGCATGATGCTGGCAGCAGCGCTCGTGCTCGTGCTGTCGGATCGCACCAAGGTGCGCGCCGCCTCGGTGCAGGGCGTGCTCCCGCTGCTCGCGGTGATCGCCCTCGCGGTCTCCGCGGGCTGATCGCGGCCCGAACTGCGGCCCGATCTGCGGCCCGATCCGCGGCCGTATCGACACCCGCATCCGGCGCCGGCACAGCGCACGGATGAGAAGCTTGAAGGGTGCACACCCCCCTCGCGTCCGTCGACGCCCTCAGCGACGCGGAGGTCCTCCGCATCCGTGAGGACTTCCCGATCCTGCAGACCCAGGTGAACGGGCATCCGCTCGTCTACCTCGACTCGGGAGCGACCGCGCAGCGACCGCTCGCGGTGCTCGACGCGGAACGCGACTACCTGACGACCCTGAACGCGGCCGTGCACCGCGGCGCGCACACGCTCGCCGCCGAGGCGACGGATGCCTTCGAAGACGCCCGCTCGACGCTGGCGCGCTTCGTCGGCGCCGACGACGACGAGATCGTGTGGACCTCGAACGCCACAGAGGCGATCAACCTCGTCGCCTATGGGATGTCGAACGCATCCCTCGGACGCGGGGGAGCAGCCGCAGAGCCGCTGCGCCTGGGGGCGGGCGATGAGATCGTCACGACCGAGATGGAGCACCACGCCAACCTCATCCCGTGGCAGGAGCTCGCCGCGCGCACCGGCGCGACGCTCCGGGTGATCCCGCTCGACGACGACGGCGCCCTCCGCCTCGACGAGGCCGAGAAGCTCATCGGGCCGCGCACGAGGCTCGTCGCGGTCACGCACGTGTCGAACGTGCTCGGCGTCATCAATCCCGTCGAGCGGATCGTGCGCCTGGCCAGGGCCGTCGGGGCGCTGGTGCTGCTGGACGCCTGCCAGTCGGCGCCGCACCTGCCCCTCGACCTGCACGCGCTCGACGTCGACTTCGCGGTGCTCTCCGGTCACAAGATGCTCGGCCCCACCGGCATCGGCGCGCTGTACGGGCGGCGCGAGCTGCTCGAGATCATGCCGCCGTTCCTGACCGGCGGGTCGATGATCACGACCGTCACCACCACCGAGGCGGAGTACCTGCCGCCGCCGCAGCGCTTCGAGGCCGGCACTCAGCGGGTCTCGCAGGCCGTCGCGCTCGCCGCGGCGGTGCGCTACCTCGAGGCGATCGGCATGGACCGCATCGCCGTGCACGAGGCGGAGCTGGGTGCCGTGCTCGTCGACGGGCTCTCGGCCATCGACGGCGTGCGCGTGCTCGGTGCCGGCATCGATCTGCCCCGGGTGGGTCTGGCGAGCTTCGACGTCGCCGGCATCCACGCGCACGATGTCGGGCAGATCCTCGACGACGCCGGCATCGCTGTGCGCGTCGGCCACCACTGCGCCCAGCCGTTGCACCGCAGGCTCGGCATCACGGCATCCACCCGTGCGAGCGCGTACGTCTACACCACCCGTGCGGAGGTGGATGCCGTGATCGCCGGCGTCGCCCGCGCGATCGACTTCTTCCGGAGGGCATGATGACCTCGTCCGACCTTCAGGGGCTCTATCAGGAGCTCATCCTCGATCACTCCCGCACCCCGCACGGCTTCGGTCTGCGCGACGAGATCGCGGCGCAGTCGCACCAGGTGAATCCGACCTGCGGAGACGAGGTCACTCTGCAGATGCACCGCGCAGCCGACGGCACGATCGAGGCCGTCGCCTGGGAGGGGCACGGCTGCGCGATCTCGCAGGCCTCGGCCTCGCTGTTCGCCGAGCTCGTCGAGGGGATGCCGGAGGCCGAGGTCTCGCGCCGCATCGAGGTGTTCCGCGAGGCGATGCGCTCACGCGGCAAGATCGAGCCCGACCCCGAGCTGCTCGGCGACGCCGCCGCCCTCGGCGGGGTCTCGAAGTACGTCGCCAGGGTCAAGTGCGCCATGCTCGCCTGGGTCGCCGCGGAGGACGCGCTGCGCAAGGGCTGACGGGTGATTTCGGCGGGCGTTCCGCTGTCACGGAGCGCGGTCGCGTGAATGATAGGCTCGATGAGTTCGCCTCCGTAGCTCAGCGGATAGAGCGCCGGTTTCCGGTACCGTAGGTCGCAGGTTCGATTCCTGTCGGGGGCACGAACGCGCGAGAGGGACGGCCCGGAGGGTCGTCCCTCTCGCGCGTTCTACCCCGCCCATCAGCCGGGCCACGCCGGCCAGGAGGCTCCGCGCGCCGCCGTGGCACCCAACGGCCACCGACCTCCCGGACTCGCGGCGCGTGGAGGGGCCGGTGGGGACGCGGGGGCACGAACGCGCGAAGAGGGCGGCCCGAAGGGTCGCCCTCTTCGCGCGTTTCTCGACCTCAGAGCTGGTTCACCCGGATGAGGTTGCCGGACGGGTCGCGGAACGCGCAGTCGCGCACGCCGTAGTCCTGATCCGTGGGCTCCTGCACGATGTCGGCGCCGCCCGCCTCGAGCCGCTCGAACAGGCCGTCGAGATCCTCCGTGGCGAGGGTCAGGGCGGTGTAGACGCCCTTCGCGATGAGGGTGAGGATCGTCTCGCGCTCCTCATCGGTGATGCCGGGGTCGACGGCCGGCGGATGCAGCACGATCGAGGTGGAGTCGCCGACCGGGCCGACCGTGATCCAGCGCATGTCCTGGTAGCCGACGTCGTTGCGCACCTCGAAGCCGAGCAGGTCGCGATAGAAGCCCAGCGCCGCCTCGGCATCGGTGTGCGGAAGGAACGCGTTGTGGATGCTGATGTTCATGCGCTCCACGCTAGGCCGACGTCGCGCCGCCCGCTTCTCGATTCCTGACCGGTCGGGTGAACTGCTTCGCGAGGCACGGCGGGATGCCCTCGACGGCGTGCGCGGGATCCGCGCGGTAGGCGCTCGGCGAGACGCCGACGAGCTCCGAGAAGCGGGTGCTGAACGTGCCGAGCGAGGAGAACCCGACCGTGAAGCAGATCTCCGTCACGCTGAGATCCCCGCGCCGCAGCAGGGTCATCGCCCGCTCGATGCGCCTCGTCATCAGGTACGAGTACGGCGACTCCCCGTACACCCGCCTGAACTCGCGGCTCAGGTACCCGGCGGACAGATGCGCGCCCCGGGCGAGGTCGTCGACGTTCAGCGGTCGCGCGAACTCGCGGTCGATGCAGTCGCGCACCTTGCGGATCACGGTGATGTCGCGCCGATCGTCGGCGGGCTGTGCGCTCACTTCGCCGGGTCGGGATGCTCGGCATCCGCCGCGGTCACCGGGGCCGCACCGAAGCGGTCCAGCGCCTCGGCGACCTTCTCGGCGAGGTAGCGGTGGCCCGCCGTGGTCGGATGCTTGCGCCCCACGCCGACGTCGATGACGTCGAGATAGTTCTCCGGCGTGATCCAGTCGTCCTCCACGGGGGAGATGTACCACCAGCCGCGCACAGCGGCGAGGGCGGCGAGGTCGCGATCGATGCGGGCGGTGCTCGCCCCCACCGGCAGCTCGTGCGGGGCGGGACCCAGCACGACGATCGGCACATCCGGAAACTTCGCCGTGAGCGCATCCCATGCCGCGTTCACCGCGGCGGGGAAGGTCGCGGCATCCTCTCGACGATCGTTGATCGACCCTTCGATGATGATCGCGTCGGGCGAGATCCCCGCATCCAGCGCGTCGATGCGGGTGCGGTAGTCGGGGCCGTCGATGCCGGGCTTCTGGTAACCGCTGCCGCGCACGCCGTCGACGATCGTGCTGCCGTCGATGAGATCGGCGAGCACGTAGGCGTAGCCGAGGGTCGGCACCGAGGCGGCCGAGCCGTACGTCCACGAGTCGCCGAAGACGAGGAGGGTCGGATGCTCGGGAAGCGCCAGCGGAGCGGGCGCGGCGCCGGCTTCCGCGGCCGCGATGGGCGCGGTCTCGACAGGTGCCTGCCACGGCCGCGTCACCCCGAGGGCGACGCCGACGAGCACCGCGAGCGCGCCCACCGCGAGGAGGGCCGTGCGGCGCCGTCGGGTGCGGACGCGCAGGGTCATGGGAAGAGGGTAAGCGATTAACCGCCGCACGCGAATTCCATTCGGACGGGAGTCGAATCGCCCCCTCCCGCAGAGCCGGGAGGGGGCGATTCGGAGCGGGATGCTACTTCGAGGTCCCCTGCGAGACGGAGCCCTGCAGCTGACGCTGGAAGAGCACGTACACGATGAGCACGGGGATGATCGTGATCATCACCGCGGCGAACATCTCACCGAAGTCCAGCGCGTACCCCGCGGAGGACGCGTACGACGCCATGCCCTGCGAGAGCACGTAGTTGTCGCGGTTCGTGTTCAGCGAGATCGGCAGCAGGAACTGGTTCCACAGGCCCAGGAAGTTCATGATCGCGACCGCGGCCATGCCGGGCTTGGCCATCGGCAGCATCACCTGGAAGAACGTGCGCCATTCGCTGGCGCCGTCGACGTAGGCGGCCTCCTGGATCTCGTACGGCAGGGTCTTGAAGAACGAGAACAGGAAGAACACCGTGAACGGGAGGGCGAACGCGACATAGGTCACGATCAGACCGGGCAGCGTGTTCAGCAGTCCCATGCCCTGCAGGATGAAGAACAGCGGCACGATCGCGAGGAACACCGGGAAGGTGAGACCCGCGAGCATGAGGTAGTAGATCACCCGGCTGCCGGGGAGCGCGAACCGCGCGAGCACGTAAGCGCACATCGCACCGAGCACCATGACCAGCACGAGCGCCACGCCGACCACGATGACGGTGTTCAGGAACATCCCGCCGAAGTTGTTGCCCACCCAGGCGTTGACGTAGTTGTCGAAGTTCCAGTTGGCGGGCAGACCGAACGGCGACTGGAAGATCTCCGTCGTCGTCTTGAACGAGCCGATCAGCGTCCACACCATCGGCAGGATGACGATGAGCGACCAGATCGCGAGGATCGCGTGCGACGCGCCGCCGACCACCTTGTCGCCGGTGGTCGACTTCGGGGCGCGTCCGACGGGCGCGGATGCGCGCTTGCGATCGATGGCGATCACGGAACGGGTGTCGGTGCTCATGAGCGCCCTCCTTCATCCTTGCCGCCGATGAGGCGGAAGACGCCGATCACCACGGCGGCGAACAGCAGGGTGATGACGGCGAGGATCACGCCCATCGCGGTCGCGAGACCGAACTGGCCCTTCTCGAAGGCGGTGCGGAACAGGTACTGGCTCATGACCAGGGTGGTGTTCGCGGGGCCGCCCGTCGAGTTCAGACCGGCCATGTAGACGAAGGCGTCCAGGGCGAGGATGCCGAGGTAGATGTACGCCGTCTGCACGTTGTCGCGGATCTGCGGGAGCAGGATCGACGTGACGGTGCGGAAGCGGCCGGCGCCGTCGATGCGGGCGGCCTCGAGGGTCTCGGCGGGGATGCCCTTGATAGCGGCGACGAACAGGATCATGTAGAAGCCGACCATGCTCCAGACGATCACGAAGATCGTCGCTCCCATGGCGGTGCGTGCATCGCCCAGCCACGCGAACTGGCCGGTGTCGATCCCCACGGCGCCGAGGATGCCGTTGAGCAGACCGCTCGGCGTGTAGATCATGCTCCACAGGATCGCGATGACGATGGCCGGGATCACGTAGGGGAAGAACGACACGACACGGTAGAAGCTCGATCCCCGAAGCCCTCGCACCTGCCCGTGGCTGGGTCCGCCGACGGTGATCATGCTCGCGAAGATCAGGGCGATCGCGATGGTGATCAGGGGCACGATGACAGCAAGCAGGATGTTGTTGCCCATGGCCTGCATGAACGTCGGGTCCTGGAACAGCTTGACGAAGTTCGCGAACCCGACGAACTCCATGTTCGGCGAGAAGCCGGTCCAGTTGGTCATCGAGTAGTACAGCGCCTGGATGAAGGGCGAGATGACGAAGACCAGGAACAGCGCCAGCGGGATCCCCAGGAACACGAGCAGGAACGACACGTAGTCGAGCGTCAGCTTGCGCGGGAGCCCCGCACGGGGCGACCTGCGTCGCCCCGTGCGTGCTGCGGTGACCGCGACTGTGTCCAGTCCCGGCTCACCGCCTGCGATCAGCTGGCTCACTTGATCTCGATCTTCGTGACGGAGCTGTCCTCACGGACCTTGTCCACCAGTGCCTGCAGCTGCTTGGTGATCTCGGCGACGGTCATGTCGCCGGCGAGGAACGAGTTCCAGATCGGCAGCTGGTCGGAGTTCATGCCGTACAGGTTGGTCGACTTGATCGTGAAGACGTTCTCGCCGGCCGCCTCGAGCATCTTCGACTGCGACACCAGCGCCGTCGAGCCGAAGCCGTCGGCGGGCACGGTGCCCTTGACGATGGTCGGAGCCAGCTTGTTCTCGGCGAACCAGGTGGCCGACTCCTTCGACAGCATGGTGCGCAGCAGCTCCTTGCCGGCGGCCGGGTTCTTGGCCTTCGTCGGGACGATGAACGGCTCGCCGGCCTCGGCGCGCATGAAGCCCGCCGGGGTGGTCTGGTTGCCGTCCAGCGGCAGCTCCGGGATGCCCATCATCTTGAAGTCGGGAGCGGTCTGCTTCTTCATCTCGTTCTCGATCCACGAGCCCGAGGGGTACAGCAGCGCCTCCTGGTCGAGGCTCCACTGCGACTGGGCCTGGGTGAACTGCGTGCCCGCGCCGCCGGGCTTGACGTAGCCGGCCTTGATGAGGTCGTAGAAGATCGTCAGGATGCTCTGCAGGGTCGGGTGCGACCAGGCCTTGGCATCGAGGTTCTCCAGCGGCAGGCGCACGTCGTCGCCGGACTGGATGACCGCCGAGTCGATGACCAGGGTCTGGTAGTAGGTCGCGGCCTCCTTGCCCCAGAGGAACAGGTACTTGCCCTTCTCCTTGGCCGCCGCGCCGAGGGCGGGCAGGTCCTGCCAGCTCTTCGGGACGGTGAAGCCGTTGGCTTGGAACAGGCTGTCGGAGTACCAGATGCCGTACACGGTCATGACGTAGTTCAGCGCCTTGAACTTGCCGTCGAAGGTGCCGGGCTCCTTCACACCGCCGTACAGGGTGTCGCTGATCTTCTCGCCCTCGAGGTTCTCGGACTCGAGCACGTCGTCGAGCTCCTCGAGCTGCTCGAGGATCGTGTTCCAGCCGATCGAGTTGGCACCCGAGTTGTCGATGAGGTCCGGCGGGTTGCCGCCGACGAAGCGCGGCTGCAGCTCCTGGGCGATCTTGGTCGACGACGAGACCTTGACGGTGACGCCGTCGAGGCCCTTGTTCGCCTCCATGAGCTTCGCCGCGTTCTCGACGTAGTCCACGCCGTAGCCGCCGTCGAAGATCACGGCGTCCACCTTCGCGTTGGCCGCGACACCGAACGGGTTGTCGGCGGTGACCTCCCCGGCGGGTCCGCCGCTGTTACCGCCGCCGCCCGGCGCTGCGCACGAGGCGAGCGAGAGGCCGAACGGCAGCAGCACGGCCGCGGTGGCCGCGCCGCGCAGCAGGTTGCGCCGGCTGATGGATGCGTCCTTGAGTTCCATCTTCATACCTTCCGTAGTGATTGTGTTGCGTGTGTAGGGTTCGGGGCCGTCGAGAGCTCAGGCACCAGGATGGGCTTCAGGCGCCGCGCCGGAGGCGGCCCGCGTAGCGGTCCTCCAGCACGGAGTTGTGTTCATCGCCGCCGGGGATGTTGGCGGAGATGTACATCGGGGGAGTGTCGCCGCGTTCGGCGATCTTGCGCGCGACGCCGAGCGTCAGCAGCTGGGCGATGAACGCGGCGGTGATCGATGAGATCGCGCCGGCGCTGATGCCGCCGGCGATCTCGAGCGTCGCGTCGCCGTACGGGGCGAGGTTGTCGATGACGACGTCGGCGACCTCGCTGAGGCGCTTGCCGCTGGGATGCTTCGGCTCGACGCGAGAGGTGTGCTCCAGGCTGGTGACGGCGATCACACGGTGGCCGTGCTCCTTCGCCCACAGGGCGGTGCCGACGATCGAGCCGTTCACACCCGAGTTCGACGCGATCAGGAAGACGTCCGCGTCGTTCACGGGCACGGTGGCCATGAGCTCGTCGACCACCCAGGGCTCCCGTTCCAGCGAACCGGTGAGGATGCTGGTCTCACGCTCGCCGTGCATGACGATGTCGCGCAGCGCGAAGCGGTTGGTCGGGATGAGTCCGCCCGCGCGGCCGGCGATCTCCATCGCGAACGCCTCGGAGTGCCCGGTGCCGAACGCCTGCAGCACGCCGCCGCCGTCGAGAGCCTCGACGAGCAGCGCGACCGCATCGTCCAGCGCTCCGGCCTCGGCATCGGCGGCGAGTTGCTCGAGCCGGGTGGTGGCCTCGCGGAGCAGGTCGGACGGGCTGGCGGTCATCGGGTCTCCTCGATCAGCTGGGGCGTCTGGGTCTTCGCGGCGTGCGGCGGGCGTCGGTGCGCGGAGACCGCCATGGCGCTCGCCGCGAGACGGCGGGACGCCTTGTCGAACATCTGCTGCGCGATCAGCAGGTACAGCAGATCGAGCACGAGCAACTGGGAGTGCTTGACCGACAGGTCGTCCGGGCGCAGGTAACGGGTGGGGGCGGCGGTCGCGAGCGACACATCTGCGATGCCGGCGAGCCACGATTCGGAATCGTGCGTGATCGCCACGGTGAACGCGCCGGCGGCGCCTGCTTGCGAGAGCATCTGCACCGTCTCGTCGGTGCGGCCGGTGCTCGAGATGCCGACGGCGACCGAGTCGTGGCTCTGCAGCACGGCGCTGGTGAGGCCGTCGTGCACGTCCGACCAGGCGTGCGCGTTCACGCCGATCCGGTACAGCCGACCCTGGAACTCCCTGGCGATCACCCCGCTGCCGCCGACGCCGTAGATGTCGACGTGCCGGCTCGCGATGATCGCGTCGGCGACGCGCAGGACGGCGTCCAGGTCGAGGCGGTCGGCCGTGCTCTCGAGGCTCTCGACGTGCAGGGCGACGAGCGTCTGCAGGACCTTGCCGGGTTCGTCGTCGGCGCCGAACTCGCCGCCGATGTCGGCATCCCAGCTCTCCTCTGCGTCGCCGCGGCCGATCTCGCTGGCCACACCGACGCGGAACTGGGTGTAGCCGTCGAAGCCCAGTGCGCGGCAGAAGCGGGTCACCGTGGCGGGGGAGGTGCCCGCGCGCTCGGCGAGTTCGGTGATCGTCAGCTCGATCGGGGCGGCCGGATGCTCGGTGACGACATCGGCGATCTTGCTCATCGCCGTCGGCATGCTGCGTCGACCGGCCGCGATGCGGCGCGCGATCGTCAGTCCGTTGCCGATCTCCAGCGACCGTGGCACCATTGCCTCCTGATTGCACGAGGGGAAGTTCCCCAGTGCTATGAAAACTATTCTCACGCGACGAAAACGTCAAACAGGACCACATCACAAATGAGTCACGAACCGCTTCTGCTCGGGATCGACGCCGGCGGAACCTCGACCAGGGCGGTGCTCACGGACGCCACCGGGAGATGCTTCGGCTACGGCGTCGGCGGGCGCGGCAACCCGATCTCCGCCGGCCCCGAGCGCGCTGCCGACGGGGTTCTCGACGCGATCGCCGCCGCGCTGCGCCCGGCCGGCCGCACCCTCGCCGACGTGCACACCGTGGCGCCGGCGATGGCGGGCAGTCGGGCCTCGGTCGATGACTCGTGGCTGCGTGCACGGCTCGAAGCCGAAGGCTTCACCGGGCGACTCGTCTTCGAATCCGACCTGCTCGCCACCTACTTCAGCGGCAGCGCCGCGCCGTCCGGCTACGCCCTCGTCTCCGGTACAGGCGCCTGCGTGATCCGCGTGCGCGACGGCCTCATCGAAGGCACAGGCGACGGCCTCGGATGGCTGCTCGGTGATCGGGGGAGCGGATTCTGGATCGGACAGCGCGTCGTGCAGGCCGTCGCCGCCGATCTCGACGGCACCGGCCCGACGACGGCCATGACCGACCCCGTGCTCGCCCACTACGGTCTGCAGCGGCGCGAAGCCGTTCGTCAGGGGCGCCCCGAGGTGCTCGAAGACCTCGTCAGTGCGATCTACTCGAGGCCGCCCATCGAGGCGGCGGCGCTCGCACCGTTCGCCTTCGTCGAATCGGATGCCGTCGACGCGGATGCGGTCGCGCACGGCATCCTCACCAGCGCGGGCGAGCACCTCGCCGACACGCTCGCGGCCGTGCTGGCGGGGCCGGGACCGCTGGTGATCGGCGGCAGCGTGCTCGCGCGCCCCGGCATCGTGCGTGACGCGTTCCTCGCCCGGCTCGGCGGCGCCGCCGACGGGCTCGAGATGCGCACGGTCGCCGACGGCGCGATCGGGGCTGCGTTCCTCGCGGTCCGCGCCGCGGGCGGTGAGCCCGACGAGGCGACCCTCACCGCTCTCACCGACACAGTCGTGCGGTTCCGCTGAACCGGCGGAGCCCCGGGAACACGCCGTCGCGCGAGTAGGATTGATCCCCTATGAATCCTGAAGCCCTCGCCGCCGCCGTCCTCGCCGTCCTCGCCCCGATCGCGGCCTCGCTGCGACCCGACGAGGAGCTGGATCTCGCGGCATCCGAGGTGGTGCTCGAGCGTCCGCGCAACCGCGACCACGGCGACTGGGCGACCAACATCGCCATGCGCCTCGCGAAGCGGCTCGGCACGAACCCGCGCGATCTCGCGCAGCGGATCTCCGAGGGTCTCGCCGCCGTCGACGGCATCGCCGGAGTCGAGGTCGCAGGGCCCGGGTTCATCAACATCCGCCTGGATGCCGCGGCCGCCGGCGCACTCGCCAAGACGATCGTGGATGCCGGCGAAGCGTACGGCACCAACGACTCGCAGGCGGGGGTCTCGGTGAACGTCGAGTTCGTCTCGGCGAACCCGACCGGCCCGCTGCACATCGCGCACACCCGCTGGGCAGCGCTCGGCGACTCGATCGTGCGGCTGCTGCTGGCGAGCGGAGCGAACGCCGTCCGCGAGTACTACATCAACGACGCGGGCGTGCAGATGCAGCGCTTCGGCGAATCGATCCTCGCCGCCGCGAAGGGAGAGCCGACCCCCGAGGGCGGCTACCCGGGCGAGTACATCGCCACCCTCGCCGGCCGGGTGCTCGAGGCGCGCCCCGACCTTCTCGAGCTTCCTGAGGACGAGCAGCTGGTCGTCGCGCGCGACCTCGCCTACGAATACCAGCTCGCCGAGATCAAGAACTCGCTGGATCGGTTCAACGTGCCCTTCGACGTCTGGTTCTCGGAGCGCACCCTGCATGCGGCATCTGCCGACGGCCCGAGCCTGATCGACCAGGCCGTCGACCGACTGCGCGACCAGGGTCACGTCTTCGACGACGAGGGTGCGGTCTGGGTGCGCACCACCGACTTCACGGACGACAAGGATCGCGTCATCCGCCGTTCGAACGGCGAGTACACTTACTTCGCCGCGGATGCGGCGTACTACCTGAACAAGGGCGACCGCGGCTTCGAGAACAAGATCTACCTGCTCGGCGCCGACCACCACGGTTACGTGAACCGGCTCAAGGCCGTCGCCGGTGCCGCTGGTGAAGACCCGGAGAAGAACATCCAGGTGCTGATCGGCCAGATGGTGTCGATCAACGGCGCGCGTCTGAGCAAGCGGGCGGGCAACATCATCGAGATGGACGACCTGCTGAACTGGCTCGGCGCCGACGCGCTGCGCTACTCGCTGGAGCGCTCGCCGGCCGACTCGCCGCTCGACCTCGATCCCGAGCAGCTGCAGAAGCGCACCAACGACAACCCCGTGTTCTACGTGCAGTACGCGCACGCGCGCACCCACAACGTGAGCCGCAACGCGGCCGACTCCGGAGTGGAGCGCTCGGAGTTCGCACCCGAACTGCTCACGCACGAGACCGAGAGCGCCCTGCTGGGCGCTCTGCAGGAGTTCCCCCGAATCGTGGCGTTCGCCGCCGAGGTGCGCGAGCCGCACCGCGTCGCCCGCTACCTGGAGGAGCTCGCCGGGCTGTACCACCGCTGGTACGACAACTGCCGCGTGATCCCGAAGGGCGACGACCCGATCGAGACCGTGCACCGCACCCGACTGTGGCTCAACGACGCCACCGGTCAGGTGCTGCGCAACGGCCTCCAGCTGCTCGGCGTCTCGGCACCCGAGAGGATGTGACATGACGGCCACCCGACGAGCACGCTGGCCCTGGGTCCTGCTGATCATCGTGGCCGTCGTCGCGGTGCTCGTCGTGGCCGCCGAGATCATCGCCCGCGCCGTGCTGCCCTCCGTTGTGCGCGGGATCGTCATCGAGCAGCTCGACCTGCCCGCCGATCAGCAGATCGACGTCGCGGCATCCGGCATCCTGCTGCCGCAGCTCATCGGCGGCCGCCTCGATGAGCTGCATCTCTCGTCGGAGAAGGTCACGATCGGCGGGATCACCGGGTCGGCCGACGTCACCGCCACCGCCGTGCCGCTGCAGGGCGGCGCGCTCGGCGAGACCCGCGGCACCGTCGCGATCGACGGGCCCGAGTTCGAGACGCTCGTCGCCCGCGCCGACCTGCCCATCGACTCGGTCGAGTTCGCCGAGCCCGACGTCACCGTCGGCGGCAGCATCGCGATCCTCGGCGCGTCGATCCCGGTCAGCCTCACCGTGACACCCGGTGCCGACGCCGGTGAGCTGCTGCTCACGCCCGTTTCGGCGTCGCTCGCCGGAAACGAGATCGACCTGCAGCAGCTCGCCGGGCGGCTGGGCGCGGTCGGCGAGCAGCTCGCGGCCACGCAGCGGATCTGCATCGCCGATCAGCTGCCCGCCGGCATCACCCTCACCGGCCTGCGCATCGAAGGCAGCCGTGCCGTCGCGGACATCTCGGCGGACGGCCGCATCGCCGTCGACCCGGCGCTGCTCGAGAACGGCGTGTGCTGACGTGGTGACGAACGCCGTGCGCTGACGGCGTCAGCCCGTCGGATGCTCGGCGTCGACCGCCTTCTGCGCCACGCGCAGCCGCGCGGTCGCCGCGCGCACGTCGTCCTCCGCGAGCCGCAGCGTGTTCTGCGCGAGCGTCTCGGCGCCGAAGCGTCTGCCCACGCGGTCGCGCCGCTCCTCGGCGCCCGTCGCGATGAAGGCGCTCGCGATCAGGATGACCTGCGTCGACAGGTTCAGCCACAGCAGCAGGGCCAGCAGCGACGCGAACGAGGCCAGCAGCGGGTTGGAGCGCGCGCCGCCGACGAACAGCCCCGACAGCTCCTGCAGCACGACGAGGCCGACGCCGCCCAGCGCGGCACCGGACCACAGCACACGCGCTGGGGCGCGCACTCCTGACAGCAGCACGAACACCGCCGCGATCAGCGCCGTGTCGAGGGCGAATACCACCAGCAGTGCGAGCAGGCGCACGCTCCAGAACACCGCGGGGGAGTCCTCTGAGACTCCGAGGAGGCCCGCAGCGAGGTTCACGAGCGTCTCACCCGCGAAGGTCACGGCCGCGGCCGCCACGAACCCGGCGGCGATGAGCAGCGCCAGCAGAATGTTGCGCAGCATCACGAGATACCAGGCGCCGTCCTCCTGCTCGGTGTCGACGATGGTGCGGATTCCGGTGCGCAGCGACCCGATCGCTCCGAGGGCGGCACCGATGAGACCGACCAGCGAGATCACGCCGGTGATCGAGAGGCCGGCGGGGGCGCGGATGCTGTCGAGATCGACGAGACCGTCGCCGTCCGGCGTCATGCGGATCAGCCCGGGCACGGCGGAGTTCACCGCCGACACCACCGCCGACCACGCCGCGTCATCGGCGGACAGCCACAGGGCGGCCACCGAGAAGCCGAGCAGCAGCGCCGCGAAGACGCTGAAGAGGGCGCGGTAGGTGACGGCGTCCGCGAGCACCGGGCCGCGCCGGGCGCTGTAGCGCAGGAACGCGCGCACCAGCCGCCGATGCAGCAGCGTGCGGATGATCGTCGCCGTCATCCGGGACAGGCGGCCGGGCGGTGCGGATGCTGATCGCTCGTTCATCGCCTCCACCCTAATGACGAGACCGTCATACGGGGCCAGGGTGCACGGGGCGTCGAGGGGCGGTGCCCTAGAATCGGGGGCAACCTCGGCATCCGCCTTCTCGCGCCCGAGGACCCGATCCACGATTGGTGCGCTGTGCAATCCGCTGTCTCCTCACCCGCTCCCGAGTGGCTCGTCGTGCCCGACGACGCCAACGACCTCGCCGATGCAGTGTGGCCCCGGTCGGCTGCCAGGGACGAGACCGGCGCGCTGATGATCGGCGGCATGAGCGCCACGGCGCTCGTCGAGCAGCACGGCACCCCGGTGCTCGTCATCGACGAGGACGAGGCGCGGGAGCGCGCCAGGCGGATCCGGCAGGCGTTCGAGGCCGCGGCATCCGCGCACGGCACCACCGCGCGGCTGTACTACGCGGGCAAGGCGCTGCTGACCGCCGACATCGTCCGCTGGGTGCTCGACGAGGGCCTCAACGTCGACGTGTGCACGGGCGGCGAGCTCGAGGTCGCGCTCGCCGCGGGCGCCGCACCGGAGCGGATCGGCTTCCACGGCAACAACAAGTCGGTCGCGGAGCTCGAGCGCGCGGTCGAGGTGGGCGTCGGCACGATCGTCATCGACAGCCTGATCGAGATCGAGCGGCTCGCCGCCATCGTCTCCCGCACCGGCGGGGAGCAGCGGGTCATGCTGCGCGTCAACAACGGTGTTCACGCCGAGACCCACGACTTCCTCGCGACCGCGCACGAGGACCAGAAGTTCGGGATGCCGCTGGGCGAGGCACCGGCCGCGGTCGCCCGCATCCGCGAGGTGCCCGGTCTCGTCTTCATCGGACTGCATTGCCACATCGGGTCGCAGATCTTCGGGGTCGCCGGATTCCGAGAGTCCGCCGCGCGCGTGCTCGACCTGCACGAGCAGCTGCTCGTCGGGGGAGAGATGCCGCAGCTGAACCTCGGCGGCGGCTTCGGCATCGCGTACACCCGCGTCGACGACCCCGTGCCGACCGAGGAGCTCGCCGACGGCATCATCGCGGCGGTCGCCGAGGGCTGCGCGGCGCGCGGCATCGAGATCCCCGCCCTGTCCTTCGAGCCGGGGCGCGCTGTCATCGGCAACGCCGGCGTCACCCTGTACGAGGTCGGCACCACGAAGGACGTCGTGCTCGACGGCGGCATCCGTCGCTATGTGAGCGTGGACGGCGGCATGAGCGACAACGCGCGACCCGCCCTGTACGGCGCGCAGTACTCCGCCCGCCTCGCCTCGCGCGCCGGCGCCGACGAGCCGGTGCTCGTGCGCGTGGTGGGACGGCACTGCGAGTCGGGCGACATCGTCGTCGACCACGAATACCTCCCTGGTGACGTGACCCCTGGTGATCTGCTCGCCGTTCCCGTCACCGGCGCGTACTGCGCCCCGCTGTCGAGCAACTACAACCACGTGCCCAGGCCGCCGATCGTGGCCGTGCGCGCCGGCGCATCCCGCGTGCTCGTGCGGGGGGAGTCGCTGCGCGATCTGCTCGCCCGCGACGCCGGCATCGACCTGTGACCCATCCCACCCGCGCATGCGCGCGCCGAACCGATTCCCGACGTGCTGAGGAGTGCAGATGACCGAATACCGACGACTTCGCGTGGCGCTGCTGGGAGCCGGAGCGGTCGGCTCTCAGGTCGCCTCCCTGCTGCTCAAGCACGGCGACGAGCTGGCCGATCGCGCCGGTGCCGCCCTCGAGCTGGCGGGCATCGCGGTGCGCGACCCTGACGCCCCGCGCGACGTCGAGCTGCCCCGCGAGCTGTACACCACCGACGCGGAGTCGCTGATCACCGGCGCCGACATCGTCATCGAGCTGATGGGCGGCATCGAGCCGGCCCGCTCGCACATCCTGCTCGGGCTGGGCTCCGGTGCCGACGTGGTGACGGCGAACAAGGCGCTTCTCGCCACCCACGGGCCCGAGATCTACGAGGCGGCCGACCGCGTCGGCGCCTCGGTCTACTACGAGGCGGCCGCCGCCGGGGCGATCCCGATCATCCGTCCGCTGCGCGACTCGCTCGCCGGCGACCGCGTGGTGCGCATCATGGGCATCGTCAACGGCACGACGAACTACATCCTCGACCGCATGGACAGCGAGGGCGCCGACTTCGCCGACGTGCTCGCCGACGCGCAGCGTCTCGGCTACGCCGAGGCCGACCCCACCGCGGATGTCGAGGGCTACGACGCCGCGCAGAAGGCCGCGATCCTCGCGAGCCTCGCCTTCCACACGGCTGTGCCGCTCGAAGCCGTGCACCGCGAAGGCATCACCTCGATCACGGCATCCATGATCGAGGAGGCCCGCGCGGCCGGATTCGTCATCAAGCTGCTCGCCGTCTGCGAGCGACTCGGCGGCGAGGGCACCGACTCCATCTCGGTGCGCGTCTACCCGGCGCTCGTCCCGCGCAGCCACCCGCTGGCCTCGGTGCACGGCGCGAACAACGCCGTGTTCGTCGAGGCCGAGGCGGCCGGATCCCTGATGTTCTACGGCGCCGGCGCCGGTGGCGTGCAGACCGCATCCGCCGTGCTCGGCGACGTCGTCTCGGCGGCGCGCCGTCACATCGCCGGCGGTGTCGGCGTGGGCGAGTCGACGCGGGCCAACCTGCCCGTCGTGTCGATCGGGCACGTGACCACCCGCTACCAGATCACCCTCGAGGTCTCCGACGAGCCCGGCGTGCTCGCGACCATCGCCGGCATCCTCAGCGAGGGCGGCGTCTCGGTCGCCACCCTCGTGCAGACCGTCGCGCAGGAGGCGGAGGCCGACGAGGGTGCGACCGCGCACCTCATCATCGGCACCCACCGTGCGGCCGACAGCGCCCTCAGCGCGGCCGTCGAGCGCCTCACCGCCAGCAGTGTCGTCGAGCGTGTGGTGTCGGTGCTGCGCGTCGAGGGGGAGTGACTGTGGGAGTCACCGTCGTCCCCGCCGAGATGGCGCCCGCCGCCGTCGAGCAGCACCACGTCGACGGCGCGCTGCGCACCGTCACGGTGACCGTGCCCGGCACCAGTGCCAACCTCGGACCCGGCTTCGACACGCTCGGCCTCGCGCTCAGCATCTACGACTCGCTGACGGTGTCGGCCTTCGACGACGACCGCCTCGAGATCGAGGTCGCAGGCTCCGGCGCCGAAGAGATCCCGCGCGACGCGAGCAACCTGGTCGTGCGGGCCATCGCGCACGCCTACGCCGACGCCGAGCGCCCGATGCCCGGCCTGCGCATCCACGCCGACAACGGCATTCCGCACGGACGCGGACTCGGGTCCTCCGGCGCGGCCGTGACCGCCGGCATCCTCATCGCGAAGGGTCTGCTCGCGGGTGACGTCGACCTCGACGACGAGCGGCTGCTGCGCCTCGCGACCGAGCTCGAGGGGCACCCCGACAACGTCGCGCCCGCTCTCTTCGGCGGTCTGACGATCGCGTGGACGGGCGAGCGCGGACCGCAGCACAAGAAGCTGCTCGTGCACCGCGGTGTCGCACCGCTCGTGTTCGTGCCCGGGTTCACGATGTCGACGTCGCTGGCGCGCTCCCTGCAGCCGCACCAGGTGCCGCGCGAGGACGCCGTGTTCAACGTCTCGCGCTCCGCGCTGCTCGTCGCCGCGCTGACCCAGAGCCCCGAACTGCTGCTCGACGCGACCGCCGACCGGCTGCACCAGGACTACCGAGGCGCCGCGATGCCCGAGACGCTGCGTCTCGTGCAGGCGCTGCGCGCCGAGGGCGTGGCCGCCGTCGTCTCCGGCGCCGGACCCAGCGTGCTCGTGCTCGCCGACGGGCCGGGAGCACGCCAGACCGCGGTCGAGATCGCCGACCGTGCCACCGACACCCCGTGGCAGGCGCACATGCTGGCCGTCGATGTTCTGGGTGGTACAGTAAGGGATCGAGCGGAGGGCTCCACGTAACGTCGTGAATCTCGCCCCCTCGCACTTCTGCGAAATCCGCACGCGATCCCCAGAGTCATGGTGTTGCAGCATCCTGTTGCAATGCGGTGCCGTATCGCCCTGATTCTGGCCATCGGCCTCAGCGCCCGCGTGTGCGATGCGTGCAGCGTCCGCTGTGCGCATCCGGATTGCTCATCCCCACGACATATGAGGGAGTACTCGTGGAGAACTTCTCCGAGACCCAGAACGATCAGCCGGCCGTCGAGTCGCCGGCATCCGAGACACCTGCCGCTCCGGCGCGCAAGCGCGCTCCGCGCCGTGCCACCACGGCATCCGCCGCTGCCGCCGCAGAAGCGGCCGTGACCGAGGCGCCCGCCGCCCCGGCATCCGAGGCCCCGGCATCCGCACCCGTCGGCGACGCTCCGGCCGCCGACGACGCCCCCAAGGCCAAGGCGCCGCGCCGCAGCCGCGCGAAGAAGGCCGACGCCGAGACGACCGATGCCGCACCCGTTGACGCTCCGGCCGCCGACGGCGCCGAGGCGCCCGCGAAGCCGGCCCGCAAGCGCGCCGCGAGCAAGAAGGCCGACGCCGAGAAGGCGGATGCCGAGGCTCCCGCCGCCGAGGCTGCGACCGACAAGCCCGCAGACGCACCCGCAGGCGACGACGCAGCTCCGGCCAAGCGCCCCGCGCGCGGCCGTCGCGGAGCCAAGCAGAACGACGCTGAGGCGTCGAACGAGCAGGGCGACGCCGAGGCATCCTCGACGGCCGCCGAGCCGGCCTCGCAGGCCGAGCAGTCCGCTGGCGACGGCGACGCGACCGACGGGGAGGGCGGCGGACGCCGCAGCCGCAGCCGCAGCCGCAACCGTGGCCGTGGCCAGAACAGCGGCCAGGGCGGTGCTCAGAACGGCAACGGCGGTCAGGGCGACGGCAACAGCGGCTCCGCCGACGACGAGCAGTCCAGCGGCCGCACCCGTCAGCGCAACAAGCGCCGCGGTGGCGGCAACCAGAACGCCGACGAGTTCGAGACCGAGATCGGCGAGGACGACGTCCTCATCCCGATCGCCGGCATCCTCGACGTGCTCGACAACTACGCCTTCGTGCGCACCACCGGCTACCTCGCCGGCGCCAGCGACGTGTACGTCTCGCTCGGCCAGGTCAAGAAGTACAACCTGCGCAAGGGCGATGCGGTCGTCGGCGCCATCAAGCAGCCCCGCGAGGGCGAGCAGCAGGGCCGCCAGAAGTACAACGCCCTGGTGAAGGTCGACTCGGTCAACGGGCTGTCGCCCGAGGACGCCGCGAACCGCGTCGAGTTCGGCAAGCTCACCCCGCTGTACCCGCAGGAGCGCCTCCGCCTCGAGACCGCGCCCGAGAAGCTCACCCAGCGCATCATCGACCTGGTCGCCCCGATCGGCAAGGGCCAGCGCGGCCTGATCGTCGCACCGCCCAAGGCCGGAAAGACGATCGTGCTGCAGCAGATCGCCAACGCGATCGCGCAGAACAACCCCGAGGTGCACCTCATGGTCGTGCTCGTCGACGAGCGCCCCGAAGAGGTCACCGACATGCAGCGCTCGGTGAAGGGCGAGGTCATCGCCTCGACCTTCGACCGCCCCGCCGAGGACCACACCACCGTCGCCGAGCTCGCCATCGAGCGCGCCAAGCGCCTGGTCGAGCTGGGCCGCGACGTCGTCGTGCTGCTCGACTCCATCACCCGCCTCGGCCGTGCGTACAACATCTCGGCCCCGGCATCCGGCCGTGTGCTCACCGGTGGCGTCGACGCGTCGGCGCTGTACCCGCCGAAGCGCTTCTTCGGTGCTGCGCGCAACATCGAGAACGGCGGCTCGCTGACCATCCTCGCTACCGCGCTGGTCGAGACCGGATCCAAGATGGACGAGGTCATCTTCGAGGAGTTCAAGGGCACCGGCAACAGCGAGCTGCGCCTGTCGCGCCAGCTGGCCGACAAGCGGATCTTCCCGGCGGTCGACGTCAACGCGTCGAGCACCCGCCGTGAGGAGATGCTGCTCTCGTCCGACGAGGTCAAGATCACCTGGAAGCTGCGTCGCGCCCTCGCGGGCCTCGACCCGCAGCAGGCCCTCGAGGTCGTGCTCGGCAAGCTGAAGGAGACCGGCTCGAACGTCGAGTTCCTCTTCCAGATGCAGAAGTCGATTCCCGCGCCCACCTCGACCGGATCGTCGCACAGCAACGAGAACAGCATCCGCTGACCTCCGCGGAACGGAGCTGAGGTGTTCGAGTCCGTCCAGGGACTGATCGACGAGCACCGCCGGGTGCAGGAGGAGCTCTCCGACCCGGCGGTGCACGCCGACGCCGCGCGCGCCAAGCGCGTGAACCGGCGCTATGCCGAGCTGAACCGCATCGTCGCCGCCCACGAGGCGTGGGTGGCGGCCGGGGAGGACCTGGATGCCGCCCGCGAGCTCGCGCGGGAGGACGACGCGTTCGCCGATGAGGTGCCCGCGCTCGAGGAGAGCCTGCAGACCGCGCAGGAGAAGCTGCGTCGCCTGCTGATCCCGCGCGACCCCGACGACGCCCGTGACGTGATCATGGAGATCAAGGCGGGGGAGGGCGGCGCCGAGAGCGCGCTGTTCGCCGCCGACCTGCTGCGCATGTACGTGCAGTACGCGGCATCCATGGGCTGGAAGACCGAGCTGCTCGAGCGCAACGAATCCGACCTCGGCGGCTACAAGGACGTGCAGGTCGCGATCAAGGGATCGTCGTCCGATCCTGCGCAGGGCGTCTGGGCGCACCTGAAGTACGAGGGCGGCGTGCACCGCGTGCAGCGCGTACCGGCGACCGAGTCGCAGGGGCGCATCCACACGTCGACGACCGGTGTGCTGGTGTTCCCCGAGGTCGACGAGCCCGACGAGATCGAGATCAGCCAGAACGACCTCAAGATCGACGTGTTCCGCTCCTCGGGCCCCGGCGGGCAGTCGGTGAACACGACCGACTCGGCGGTGCGCATCACGCACGTGCCGACCGGCATCGTCGTGTCGATGCAGAACGAGAAGTCGCAGTTGCAGAACCGTGAGGCCGCGATGCGCGTGCTGCGCGCCCGGCTGCTCGCGAAGCAGCAGGAGGAGCTGGATGCCGCGGCATCCGATGCTCGCAGGTCGCAGATCCGCGGGATGGACCGCTCGGAGCGCATCCGCACGTACAACTTCCCGGAGAACCGCATCGCAGATCACCGCACCGGGTACAAGGCGTACAACCTGGACCAGGTGATGGACGGCGCGCTGACGCCGATCATCGACTCCTGCATCGAGGCCGACGAGTCCGAGCGCCTCGCCTCCCTCGCCCCCTGAGCGACCCGTCTCGGGGAACCACCCGGGTCAGATCACGTAGTCGGCGGCGGTCAGCAGGGCACGGGAATCATCGTGCGCGGTGCGGGCGCGGGGCTTCGCGGGGATGCCGACCAGGATGCTGTCCGCAGGGGCGTCCTTCGTCACGACGGCGTTCGCGCCGACCACCGAGCGCGCGCCGATCCGCACGGCCCCGAGGATCTTCGCACCGGTGCCGACCGACACGCCGTCCTCCAGGGTCGGGTGCCGCTTGCCGTGATCGCGCGTCCTGCCCCCGAGCGTGACGCCGTGGTAGAGCATCACGTCGTCGCCGACCTCGGCGGTCTCGCCGATCACGACGCCCATGCCGTGGTCGATGAAGAACCGCCGGCCGATCTGCGCGCCGGGGTGGATCTCGATCCCGGTCAGCCAGCGGGTCACCTGCGAACCCGCGCGTGCGAGCAGGCGGATGCGGCGACGCCACATCGCATGCCACACGCGGTGCGCCCAGATCGCGTGCAGACCGGGGTACAGCAGCGCCACCTCGACCCCGCTGCGGGCGGCGGGGTCGCGACGACGGGCGGCCGCGATGTCCTCGCGGATCCGGGAGATGATGCTCACAGGGCGGTCAGTCCTCGCGGAGGTCCTCGAACAGCGCGGTCGACAGGTAGCGCTCTCCGGTGTCGGGGGCGACCACGACGATCGTCTTCCCGGCGCTCTCCGGACGGGCCGCGACCTTCAGCGCCTGCGCGACGGCGGCACCGCTCGAGATGCCAACGAGCATGCCCTCCTTGGCGGCGAGGGCGCGCGCAGTGGCGATCGACTCGTCGAACTCGGCGGTCATGATCTCGTCGATGACCTCGCGGTCGAGCACCGGGGGCACGAAGTTCGGGCCGATGCCCTGGATCTTCGCGGGACCGGTGCGACCCTCCGACAGCAGCGGGGAGTCCTTGGGCTCCACGGCGATGACCTTCACCTCGGGCTTGACCGCCTTCAGCGCCTGGCCGGTCCCGGTGACGGTGCCGCCGGTGCCGACGCCGGCGATGAACACGTCGACGTTGCCGTCGGTGTCGCGCAGGATCTCCTGCGCGGTGGTCTCGCGGTGGATGCGGGGGTTCGCGGCGTTCTCGAACTGACGGGCCCAGATCGCGCCCGGCGTCTTCTCGATGATCTCCTTCAGCACCTCGATGGCACCACTCATGCCCTTGGTCGGGTCGCTGAGCACGAGCTCGGCGCCGAAGGCCTTCAGCAGCACGCGGCGCTCCTTCGACATCGACGCGGGCATCGTGAGGATGACCTTGTACCCGCGGGCGGCGCCCACCATCGCGAGAGCGATGCCGGTGTTGCCGCTGGTCGCCTCGACGATCGTGCCGCCGGGCTTGAGATCGCCCGACGCCTCGGCGGCGTCGACGATCGCGATGCCGATGCGGTCCTTGACGCTGGATGCCGGGTTGAAGGCTTCGAGCTTGACGAGGACGGTCGCGTCGAGCCCCTCGGTGAGGTGGTTCAGGCGCACCAGCGGGGTGTTGCCGAAGGCGGTGGTGATGTCGGAGTGGATGCCGGCCACGACGGTCCCTTTCGTCGGAGGAATGCTGCGCTCAGCCTACTTGCAGACCTTCTGGGGGAGCCGAATGTGTCGGCGCCGGCGTACCGCCTACGCTGAGAGGATGCCCGATTCGCTCTCCGCGCTCCTGCGCGCCGCCGCTCAGCGCCTGGCCGACGCGGGCGTCCCCGATCCGCTCGTCGACGCCGAGCTTCTCGTGGGGCACGTGCTGGGCCGCACCAGGGGAGAGGTGCAGGCCGCCGCCGTGCGCGGTGACGAGATGAGCGAGACGGATGCCGCGGCGCTGGAGGCGCTGCTCGAGCGTCGCGCTGCCCGTGAGCCCCTGCAGCACCTGACCGGCAGGGCGGCGTTCCGCCACCTGGAACTCGCCGTGGGGCCGGGGGTCTTCGTGCCGCGGCCCGAGACCGAGACCGTGGTGCAGTTCGCGATCGATGCGTTGCTGGAGAGCGCGACCCCCGCGCCCGTGGCCGTCGATCTCGGCACCGGCAGCGGAGCGATCGCGATGGCGATGGCCACCGAGGTCCCGCATGCGACAGTGTTCGCCGTCGAGCGCTCGCCCGAGGCGCACGCCTGGGCGGCGCGCAACACGGCATCCGCTGAGAACCTCACGCTCGTGCTCGGCGACCTCGCCACCGCGTTCGACGAGCTGCGCGGCACGGTCGACGTCGTCATCTCGAACCCGCCTTATGTGCCCGACGACGCCGTGCCGCGCGACCCGGAGGTGCGTCTGCACGACCCGTCCGCGGCCCTGTACGGCGGACCCGACGGCCTCGACGTCGTGCGGGTGATCAGCCGTCGAGCGCTCGAGCTGCTGCACGCCGGCGGAACGCTCGTGCTCGAGCACGGCGAGCTGCAGGGCGACAGCATCCGCGCGATCCTGGAGGGCGACGGCTGGCGCGCCGCCGCGACGCATCAGGACCTCACCCGCCGCGACCGCGCCACCACCGCGCTGCGCCCGTGAGCGCACGGGTTCGTCTCCGCACCGCACCGTAGAATAGGCAGGCCATGTCCCACGTCTTCGATTGCCGCGAAGAGGACCAGATCCTCACCGGCATGCGCCACGCCCGTCAGGCCATCGCCAGGGGGGAGCTCGTGGTGCTGCCCACCGACACCGTGTACGGTCTCGCCGCGGACGCGTTCGCCCCCGCCGCCGTGCAGCGGCTGCTCGACGCGAAGGGCCGTGGACGCGAGATGCCTCCGCCGGTGCTCGTCGCCGGACAGGACATGCTCGTCGCGCTGGTGGAGTCCGTTCCCGAACCGGTGCAGCGCCTCGTCGACGCGTTCTGGCCCGGGGGGCTGACCATCGTGCTGCCCGCCCAGCCGTCTCTCACCTGGGACCTGGGGGAGACCAAGGGCACCGTCGCCGTGCGGATGCCGGATCGCCGGATCGCCCTCGAGCTCATCGCCGAGACGGGTCCGCTGGCCGTCTCGAGCGCGAACCTCACCGGCCGCGCCGCCGCTGTGATCGCCTCCGAGGCGGAGGCCATGCTCGGCGACAGCGTCGCGGTGTACCTGGAGGAGGGCTACGTCGAGACGGGCGTGCCCTCGACGATCATCGACGCGACCTCCCTCGTCGGCGCCGCCGAGGGCGAGGCGGCGACCGTGCGCATCCTGCGCGACGGTGCGATCAGCCGCGAGCAGCTCGCCGAGGTGCTCGGCGACCTCCTCGAGCCCGCCGAGGCGGATGCCGACGCCGACCCGACCGACACCGACACCACCGACACGGATGCCGCTGAGGCGGACGGCACGGCGTGAAGCAGTACCTGTTCACGATCATCCTGACGGCCGCGATCACCTTCGCGCTGACATGGGCGGTCTGGCGGCTGAGCCTGAAGTTCAAGCTCTACCCCGGCATCCGTGAACGGGACGTGCACAAGACCCCGACGCCGCGACTCGGCGGCGTCGCGATGTTCATCGGCATCGCCGCGGCGATCGCCGTCTCGGCGGCCAACCCGTTCTTCGAGCGGATGTGGTCGCCTCCGCAGACCATGTGGGCGATCCTCGGCGCGGCCCTGCTCATCGCCGTGGTCGGCGTCATCGACGACCTGTGGGACCTGGACTGGATGATCAAGCTCGCCGCACAGTTCCTCGCGGCGGGGCTGATCACGGCCGGCGGCGGACTGCAGATCCTCTCGCTGCCCGTGGGCGACATGATCCTCGTCTCACCCTGGGTGAGCATCTCGATCACCATGTTCGCGATCGTCGTCGTCATGAACGCCGTCAACTTCATCGACGGCTTGGACGGCCTGGTCGCCGGCGTGTGCCTCATCGCGAACGGCGTGTTCTTCGCCTACGCGTACATCCTGACCCGCGACTCCGGCGCGACCAGCTACTTCAACCTGGCGACCTTCCTCGCCGCCGTGCTCATCGGCGCGTGCCTGGGCTTCCTGCCGTTCAACTGGAGCCCGGCGAAGCTGTTCATGGGCGACTCCGGTGCGCTGGTGCTCGGTCTGCTGATGGCGACCTCGGCGATCGCCCTCACCACCCAGGGCGACGTGAACGCCTTCGACCCGGAGCGCTTCGGCCGCTCGCAGCTGCTCGGGGCGTTCATCCCCATCGTGCTGCCGCTGGTCATCGTGATGCTGCCGCTGCTGGACTTCGGCCTGGCCGTCTTCCGACGCATGCGCGCCGGCAAGTCGCCGTTCGCCCCCGACCGCAAGCACCTGCACCACCGGATGCTGGACCTCGGCCACCGCGACCGCGACGCCGTGCTCGTCTTCTACGCCTGGACCGCGGTGATCTCGCTCGCGGTGCTGCTGATGTACATCGCGTCGCGTGAGGACTGGCCTGGTGGCTACCTCGTCGGCATCGCCTTCGGCGTGCTCGGTGCGGCCGCGTGCCTGGTCGTGACGCTGCGCCCGTCCCGACGTCGAATCGACACCCCCACCCCAGAGGAGCCTCGATGAGCCCCACACCCGTCTCCAGCACACCGATCCTGCGCCGCACGCTGATCTGGTCCGCGATCAGCGCCGCCGCGCTCGCTGTGATCGCGGGGGGCATCGGACTCGCGGTTGCCGGCACCGACGGCCTGTGGAGCGGTCTGCTCGGCGTGCTGCTGGCCGTGCTGTTCCTGGCGATCACCGGCGCCAGCATCCTGTTCGCCAACCGCTGGTTCGGCGACCCGCTGTACGTGCAGCTGTTCTTCGCGATCGTGCTCGGCGGATGGCTGCTCAAGCTCGGCATCTTCGTCGTGGTGATGATCCTGCTCAGCGGGCAGCCGTGGATCGTGCCGCTGGTGTTCTTCCTCTCGATCGTCGCCGGCGTGCTCATGTCGCTGATCGTCGACGTCATCGTGCTCACCCGGATGCGACTGCCCAACGTGAGCGACATCTCGCTGCCCACCGAGGTGCCGGAGGACCGCGCCCCGGGCGCTTCCGACGAGGGACGTGGCGAATGAGGGCCACCTCACTTCTGATAGGGTTGAACGGTGCCGCCCGCTCGCTCGCGAGCGCTTGCGCCGTGATGCACACAGACCATCGCCGTACCGGAATCATCCGGTGCCCCGACGCTGGAGCCCGCGCTGTTTAATCTCGCTGCGAACCTGATGCCCAAACTCGCCACCGACGGTGAGTTCCACGGTCCGTCGATGTCGGACTTCTTCCCGGAGATCCTGTTCAACGTCTTCGGCGTCATCCCGATGCACCGCATCCACCTGATCCAGCTGCTGTCGGTCATCGCCGTCGTGCTGATCCTCTGGCTCGGCACGCGTCGCATGACCGTCGTGCCCGGTCGTTTCCAGAGCCTCGTCGAGATGGGCGTCGGCTTCGTCCGCAACGGCATCGCGCACGACCTGCTCGGACGCAAGGACGGCGAGCGGTTCGCCCCGCTCCTGGTGACGATCTTCTTCATGATCCTGTTCATGAACGTCACCGGCATCATCCCCTTCCTGAACATGCCGGGCACCGCGATCATCGCCGTGCCGCTCACGCTGGCCGTGATCAGCTACGTGACCTTCATCTACGCCGGCATGAAGAAGAGCCCGCTCGGGTTCTGGAAGAACTCGCTCTTCCCCTCCGGCGTCCCGTGGCCGGTCTACATCATCGTCACGCCGCTCGAGTTCATCTCGACCTTCATCATCCGGCCCGTGACCCTGACCCTCCGACTGATGATGAACCTCGTCGTCGGTCACATGATCCTGGTGCTGTGCTTCTCGGCCACCGCCTTCTTCATGTTCACCGCGGGCGGCGGCTGGGCCGCTCTCGGTGTCGGAACCCTCGCCTTCGGCGGCGCGTTCACGATCTTCGAGATCCTGGTCGTGGTGCTGCAGGCCTACGTCTTCACCGTCCTCACCGCGATCTACATCCAGCTCGCGGTCGCAGAAGAGCACTGAGCGGGCGGGCAACAGCCCTCCCACCCAACGAAAGGAAAAACCCGTGGACGCAACTACGGTTCTCGCTGAAATCAACGGCCACATCGCAGCGGTCGGCTACGGCCTCGCCGCCATCGGCCCGGCCATCGGTGTGGGCATCGTCGTCGGCAAGACCATCGAGGGCGTCGCCCGTCAGCCCGAGCTGGCCGGTCGCCTTCAGGTCCTCATGTGGATCGGTATCGCCTTCACCGAGGCGCTTGCGTTCGTCGGCATCGCCGTCGGATTCATCCCCTTCCCGTAATCCGCACCGACTTCTGAAGGAGACAGGATGCTGATCGCTCTTGTCACGCAGGCTGCGGAGGAGACTCCCAACCCGCTCATCCCGGCGTGGTACGACATCGTCTGGTCGGCGCTGTGGTTCGTCATCATCCTCGTGGTGGTGTGGAAGGTCGCCCTTCCCCGCCTGACCGCGATGCTCGACGAGCGCTCCGCCGCCATCGAGGGCAACATCGCCAAGGCCGATGAGGCGCAGAAGCAGGCCGAGGCCGCGCTGGAGGAGTACACCCGCCAGCTCGCCGAGGCTCGCACCGAGGCCGGTGAGATCCGCGAGGCCGCCCGTGAGGACGGCAAGAAGATCGTCACCGAGGCCAAGGAGACCGCCTCGTCCGAGGCAGCGCGCATCACGGCTGCCGCGCACACGCAGATCGAGGCCGAGCGCCAGGCCGCTCTCGTCTCGCTGCGCAGCGAGGTCGGCACGCTGGCGATCGACCTCGCCGGCGGTGTCGTGGGCGAGACGCTCTCCGACGACGCACGCGCCACGGCCGTCGTGGACCGCTTCCTGGCGGACCTCGAGGCCTCCGAGAAGGCAGCGCAGTAATGGGCAGCGCGACCACTCAGGCACTCGCGGCATCCACGGATGCGCTTGCCGCAGCGTCGGGGCTCACTCTCGACAGTGCAGCGGAGCTGTTCGCAGCTTCGCGCGCGCTGGGGGAGTCGTCCCAGCTGAGCGGCGCGCTGGCCGACCCTGCGGCTCCCGCCCAGGCGCGCACGGCGCTCGTCGCCGGCGTGTTCGGCGGTGTCTCGGCGCCCGTGCGCTCCCTGCTGACGACTGTCGCCGGGCAGCGCTGGTCCAGCGCATCCGATCTCCTCGACGCCGTCGAGGAGCTCGCGATCCGCACGGCGGCGACGGCATCCGCGAAGGACGACGTCGCAGGGGAGCTGTTCGAGTTCTCCCGCGTCGTCGCTGCGAACCCCGAGCTGGAGCTCGCGCTGGGCAGCCGCCTGGGCGACGCCACGGCGAAGGGCGAGCTGGTCGAGAAGGTCCTCGGATCCTCGGCATCCGCGGCCACCTCGCTCATCGCCTCGTCGCTCGTGCGCCAGCCGCGGGAGCGTCGCGTGCGCCAGCTGCTGAGCCGCGCGATCCGCATCGTCTCCGCACAGGCCGGCCGCACGGTCGCGACCGTGCACTCCGCCGCTGCGCTCACCGCGGCGCAGCAGACCCGTCTCCGTGACGCACTCGCGCGTCGCTACGGCGGCGAGGTCTCGCTGAACACGGTGATCGATCCCGCCGTCGTCGGAGGCCTGCGCGTGCAGATCGCCGACGATGTGATCGACGGCAGCATCTCCGCCCGACTCGCAGACCTTCGCCAGAAGCTCGCGAGCTGACAACGACTTGGCGCGGGGAACCGCGCGGACTCTCTCACATACAAAGGGAAGACAATGGCAGAACTATCGATCAGCCCCGACGTCATCCGTGACGCGCTGAAGGACTTCGCCGCCGCCTACGAGCCCACCGGGGCCGCGGCGACCGAGGTCGGCACCGTCATCGACGCCGCCGACGGCATCGCGCACGTCGAGGGACTGCCCGGTGTGATGGCGAACGAGCTCGTCACCTTCGCCGACGGCACCAAGGGCCTCGCGCTGAACCTGGACGAGCACGAGATCGGCGTGGTCGTCCTCGGCGACTTCGCCGGCATCGAGGCGGGCCAGGAAGTCACCCGCACGGGCGAGGTCCTCTCGGTCCCCGTCGGTGACGGCTACCTCGGCCGCGTGGTCGACCCGCTCGGCACCCCGATCGACGGCCTCGGCGAGATCGCGAGCGAGGGCTCGCGTGCGCTCGAGCTGCAGGCGCCCGGCGTCATGCAGCGGAAGTCGGTGCACGAGCCGCTGCAGACCGGCATGAAGGCCATCGACGCCATGATCCCCGTCGGCCGCGGTCAGCGTCAGCTGATCATCGGCGACCGCCAGACCGGCAAGACGGCCATCGCGATCGACACGATCATCAACCAGAAGGCCAACTGGGAGTCGGGCGACGTCAGCAAGCAGGTTCGCTGCATCTACGTCGCGATCGGCCAGAAGGGCTCGACCATCGCCTCCGTCAAGGGCGCGCTGGAAGAGGCCGGCGCCATGGAGTACACCACCATCGTGGCCGCTCCGGCATCCGACCCCGCGGGCTTCAAGTACCTCGCCCCCTACACCGGCTCGGCCATCGGCCAGCACTGGATGTACGGCGGCAAGCACGTCCTGATCATCTTCGACGACCTGTCGAAGCAGGCCGAGGCCTACCGAGCCGTGTCGCTGCTGCTCCGCCGCCCGCCGGGCCGCGAGGCCTACCCGGGTGACGTCTTCTACCTGCACTCGCGTCTGCTCGAGCGCTGCGCGAAGCTCTCCGACGAGCTGGGCGCGGGTTCGATGACCGGTCTGCCGATTATCGAGACCAAGGCGAACGACGTCTCGGCGTACATCCCGACCAACGTGATCTCGATCACCGACGGCCAGATCTTCCTGCAGTCCGACCTCTTCAACGCCAACCAGCGTCCCGCGGTCGACGTGGGAATCTCGGTCTCGCGCGTCGGTGGTGACGCCCAGGTCAAGTCGATCAAGAAGGTCTCCGGAACGCTGAAGCTCGAGCTCGCGCAGTACCGCTCGCTCGAGGCGTTCGCGATGTTCGCGTCGGACCTCGACGCCGCCTCGCGTCGTCAGCTCGCCCGTGGTGCGCGCCTGACCGAGCTGCTCAAGCAGCCGCAGTACTCGCCGTACCCGGTGGAGGAGCAGGTCGTCTCGATCTGGGCCGGCACCAACGGCAAGCTCGACACCATCGAGGTCGAGGACGTGCTGCGCTTCGAGCGCGAGCTGCTCGACTACCTGCGCCGCAACACCAAGGTGCTCGACACCCTGCGTGAGACGAACGTGCTGGACGACGACACCGTCGCCGAGCTCGAGAAGCAGACGGATGCGTTCATCCTCGAGTTCCAGGGCGGCAAGGGTCACGCGATCGGCGCCCCCGGACACGAGGAGCACGACGCAGCCGAGGCCGAGGACGTGAGCCAGGAGAAGATCGTCAAGGGCCGCCGCGGCTGACGCCGGGGCAGGAGAATCATGGGCGCTCAACTCAGGGTCTACAAGCAGAAGATCAGTTCTGCTCAGACGACCAAGAAGATCACGAAGGCGATGGAACTCATCGCGGCTTCGCGCATCCAGAAGGCGATGGCACGCGTCAAGGCGGCCAGCCCCTTCGCGCGGGCCGTGACGCGCGCCGTCTCCGCCGTGGCCACCCACTCGAACGTCGACCACCCGCTCACCCGTGAGCCCGAGACGATCCGCCGCTCCGCGGTCGTGATCTTCTCGTCGGACCGCGGCCTCGCCGGAGCCTTCAACTCGCAGATCCTCCGTGAGGGTCTCGAGTTGGCGGAGCTCCTGCGGGAGCAGGGCAAGGAGCCGGTGTTCTACCTGATCGGTCGCAAGGCCGTGGGGTACTTCCAGTTCCGCGGCATCGCCTCGGCGGCCGAGTGGACCGGCGACACCGACACGCCGTCGTTCCACACGGCGGAGGAGATCTCGCAGACGCTGCTCGAGTCGTTCTCGCGCGGCGGTGAGGACGGCGGGGTCGACGAGATCCACCTCGTCTTCAACCGCTTCGTCAGCATGATGACGCAGTCTCCGGAGAGCCTGCGTCTGCTGCCGCTGGAGATCACCGAGGCGGACGAGTCGGAGGCGGGCAGCCAGGTCTACCCGCTCTACGAGTTCGAACCGGATGCAGCCACGGTGCTCGACGCCATCCTGCCCGTGTACATCCAGAGCCGCGTCTTCAACGCGCTGCTGCAGTCGTCGGCCGCCAAGCAGGCCGCGACGCAGAAGGCGATGAAGTCGGCCAGCGACAACGCGGACAAGCTCATCACCGACTACACCCGCCTGCGCAACAACGCGCGTCAGGCGGAGATCACGCAGCAGATCGCCGAGATCGTCGGCGGCGCCGACGCTCTGGCGTCGAGCAAGTAAGCCTCAAGAGAGAGACGAAGATATGACCCCCACCGCAACGGCTGAAGCCGCGACCGCGGTCGTCGGGCGCGTCGCACGCGTCACGGGCCCGGTCGTCGACATCGAGTTCCCGCACGACTCGATCCCCGACATCTACAACGCCCTCAAGACCACGATCACGATCGGCGACGAGTCGACCGAGATCACCCTCGAGGTCGCGCAGCACCTCGGCGACGACCTCGTGCGCGCCATCTCGCTGAAGCCCACCGACGGCATGGTCCGCGGCCAGGAGGTGCGCGACACCGGTGCACCGATCTTGGTCCCGGTCGGTGACGTCACCAAGGGCAAGGTCTTCAACGTGATCGGCGAGGTCCTGAACGCCGAGCCCGGCGAGCAGGTCGAGATCACCGAGCGCTGGCCGATCCACCGCAAGGCCCCGAACTTCGACCAGCTCGAGTCGAAGACCACGATGTTCGAGACCGGCATCAAGTCGATCGACCTCCTCACCCCGTACGTGCAGGGTGGAAAGATCGGTCTGTTCGGTGGTGCGGGCGTCGGCAAGACCGTCCTCATCCAGGAGATGATCCAGCGCGTCGCGCAGGACCACGGTGGCGTGTCGGTTTTCGCCGGTGTCGGCGAGCGCACCCGTGAGGGCAACGACCTCATCGGCGAGATGGAGGAGGCGGGTGTCTTCGACAAGACCGCTCTCGTCTTCGGCCAGATGGACGAGCCGCCGGGGACGCGTCTGCGCGTGGCGCTTTCGGCGCTGACCATGGCGGAGTACTTCCGCGATGTGCAGAAGCAGGACGTGCTGCTCTTCATCGACAACATCTTCCGCTTCACCCAGGCGGGCTCCGAGGTGTCGACGCTGCTGGGTCGCATGCCCTCGGCCGTGGGCTACCAGCCGAACCTCGCCGACGAGATGGGTGTGCTCCAGGAGCGCATCACCTCGACGCGTGGTCACTCGATCACCTCACTGCAGGCGATCTACGTGCCGGCCGATGACTACACCGACCCGGCTCCGGCGACCACCTTCGCCCACCTCGACGCCACCACCGAGCTCTCGCGTGAGATCGCCTCGAAGGGTCTGTACCCGGCGATCGACCCGCTGACCTCGACGTCGCGCATCATGGACCCCCGCTACCTGGGCGAGGACCACTACCGCGTCGCGACCACCGTGAAGCAGATCCTGCAGAAGAACAAGGAGCTGCAGGAGATCATCGCGATCCTCGGTGTCGACGAGCTCTCCGAAGAGGACAAGATCATCGTCGCGCGTGCGCGTCGGATCCAGCAGTTCCTCTCGCAGAACACCTACATGGCGAAGAAGTTCACCGGTGTCGAGGGTTCGACCGTTCCGCTGAAGGACACCATCGAGTCGTTCGACGCGATCGCGCGCGGTGACTTCGACCACGTCGCCGAGCAGGCCTTCTTCAACGTCGGCCCGATCTCGGACGTCGAGGAGAAGTGGGCGCAGATCCAGAAGGAGAACGCCTGATCATGGCTCTGAACGTGCACCTCGTCTCCGCCGAGGCGGAGGTCTGGTCCGGCGAGGCCAGCCTCGTCGTGGCGAAGACCGTCGAGGGCGAGATCGGCATCATGGCCGGTCACGAGCCGGTGCTCGCGATCCTCGCCAAAGGTGAGGTCCGCATCACCGAGCCCGACGGCACGAAGATCATCGCCAGCGCACAGGACGGCTTCCTCTCCATGGAGGGAAGCGACGTGACGATCGTGGCAGGAAACGCCGCGCTCATCGCCTGATACGCCACCACCACGAAGCGCAAGGTCCGCCTGACGGGCCTTGCGCTTCGTCGTCCCAGCCACGCAACGCCCCCAGGAACGCATGAAGATCCTCCTCCCGCCGTCCGAGACGAAGCATCCTGGCGGCTCCGGCGCCCCTCTCGACCTCGACGCACTCGCCCTGCCGGCGCTGCGGCCCGAGCGTGAGGCGGTGGTCGCTGCGCTCGTCGCCCTCGCGGGCGACGCCGCGGAGGCGCAGCGGGTGCTCAAGCTCAGCGACCGGCAGGCGGGTGATGTCGAGCACAATCGGATGCTGCGCACAGCACAGACCATGCCCGCTGCCGACCGCTACACCGGTGTGCTCTTCGACGCCCTGGACGCCCCGTCGCTGGACCGCGCCGCGCGCCGCTGGCTGGGCGCGCACGTGTTGATCCACTCCGCGCCCTTCGGGCCGGTGGGCGCGCTGGATCCGATTCCGGCGTACCGCCTCGCGGCGGGCACCTCGCTGCCCGGCATCCGACCGCTGCGGCGGCACTGGGCGGAGCCCACCTCGGCGGCGCTGCAGGGCAGCGGCTTCCTGCTCGACATGCGCAGCGAGGCCTACGTCGCGCTCGGACCGATCCCGGATGCCGTGCCCTCGGCCTACGTGCGCGTGGTGACCCCGACGGGGCGCGCGCTGAACCACTTCAACAAGAAGGCGAAGGGCGAGCTCGTGCGGATGCTCGCCGAGCAGCGCCCTCGGATCGGATCCATCGGTGCGCTGCTGCGCTGGGCAGCGCGCGCCGGCGTGACGATGCGGACGAGCGAGCCCGGCGTCGTGGAGCTGGTCGTCGACGACTGATCCGCAAGGGGGAGAAGTCCCCGCGTGTGTCGTTGCCCCTGCCGGAGCGCCGCCGCTAGCATGACGTGTGCGGGGCCACGCCTTGCACGGGAGGGCGAGAGTCGTCTTCCTCCACCAGAGAAATGTGAGTCTCATGGGTTACGAGGACTACGGAGCCGGCTACGCCGCTTTCATCGCCCTGTACTCGGTCGCCGTCTTCATCTTCGCGATCGCGGGATACGTGCTGAGCTCGTTCTTCCTGATGAAGATCTTCGAGAAGGCCGGCGTCGAGGGCAAGTGGCGTGCCTGGGTGCCGTTCTACAACGTGATGATCTTCTTCAAGCTCGGCGACCTCAGCCCCTGGCTGGCCTTCGGGTTCCTCCTGGTGTGGATCCCCGTCCTGGGATGGCTCGTGGGCCTCGCCATGGCAGTGCTCGGAGTGCTCGCCGCGTGGCGCGTCGGTCTGAAGCTGCAGAAGGAAGGCGTCTGGGTCGTCCTGTACATCTTCCTGTCGATCGTGTGGATGGGCATCCTCGCCTTCGACAAGTCGCGCTGGAACCCGAACATCGCCCCCGCCGGCTGGGCCGCGAACTCCTTCCTCGCCGACCGCACGGTATGGGACGGCATCCCCGTGCAGACCACGAACGTGCCCGGACCCGGCGTCCCCGGTTACGGGCAGGGATACGGCGCCCCGCAGGGCTACCAGCAGCCGGGATACGGCCAGCCGCAGCAGCCGGGATACGCCCCGCCGCAGCAGCCGTACGGAACCCAGCCGCCGGCACCGGGATCGGTGCCCCCGGCACCCCCCACGACGCCGCCGGCACCGCCTGCGCCGCCGACACCGCCCTCGGCACCGACGGACCCGAACCAGCCGCCCGCCTGAGCCGCGGCCGCACCTCTCCGAGAGGCCCTCGACCATCGTCGGGGGCCTCTCGCCGTCTGCGCATTCGATACGGTGGAGGCATGGCATCCTCGCAGCGTCATGTGGGCGCATCCGGTCTCGTCGTCTCCGCCGCGGGGCTCGGCTGCAACAACTTCGGCCGTGCAGGCACGGCCACCGAGACGCTGGACGGCACCCGTGAGGTGATCGACGCGGCCCTCGCGAACGGTGTGTTCTTCTTCGACACCGCCGACATGTACGGCGCCGAGGCCGGCCGCAGCGAGGAGCTGATGGGGGAGGCGCTCGAGGGGCGTCGCGACCGCGTCGTGCTGGCCACCAAGTTCGGCCACGAGCGCGACATGGGGTACGACTTCCCGGGCGGACGCGGATCACGGCGCTACGTGCGCTTCGCCGTCGAGCAGTCCCTGCGCCGGCTGCGCACCGACTGGATCGACCTGTACCAGTTGCACCTGCCGGACCCGCTCACGCCGATCGCCGAGACCATCGACGCGCTCGACGAGCTCGTCGACGAGGGCAAGATCCGCTACTACGGCCACTCCAATCTCGACGGCTGGCAGATCGCCGAAGCGGAGTTCACCGCCAGGGCGCGCAGGACCGGCCGCTTCATCTCGGCGCAGAACCACTATTCGCTGCTGTCCCGCGCCTCCGAGCGCGAGGTGCTGCCCGCGGTGAACCGCTATGGGCTCGGCTTCTTCCCGTTCTTCCCCCTGAAGAACGGGCTCCTCACCGGCAAGTTCACCCGCGAGGGCGGGCCGGTCGGCAGCCGCATCATGGACACCCGCCGCCACATCTGGGCCGACGCCCCGTGGGATGCGCTCGAGGAGTACCAGAGCTTCTGCACGGAGCGCGGCATCACGATGCTCGAGGCCACCTTCGGCTGGCTGCTCGCACAGCCCGGCGTCTCGAGCGTGATCGCCGGGGCCACCAGCGCCGCGCAGGTCGAGGCGAACGCCAAAGCAGCGGATGCCTGGACGCCCACAGCGGAGGACCTCGCGGCGATCGACGCGCTCTTCCCGCTCGTCGAAGACCCCGCGGCGCAGATGTGACGGTGGATTCCATTACGATGAGTCGGTATCGCTCGCGCACCCTCGAGCACCCTCGCACCCCGGAGAGCACCTGTGCCTGACACGACGACGCACACGCACAGCGTCACCGACGCCCTGCGCCTGGAGTGGGCGGGAGCGACTGACCGCGGCCGTCGCCGGGAGAACAACCAGGACGCCTTCCTCGCCGAGTTCCCGCTTTTCGTCGTCGCCGACGGGATGGGTGGCCACGCCGGCGGCGAGATCGCCAGCCAGAGCACGATCAGCCGCCTGCAGGCCATGGTCGCCGAGGGCGGTGTGACGACGGATGCCGTCGAGGCGGCGCTGCAGCACGCGGTCGACGACATCCACAGCCACCCCGACACCACTGACGAGGGCACCGGGACGACGCTCACCGGCGTCTATCTCGATCACGCCGACGATGCGTGGCGCTGGATCGCGCTGAACATCGGCGACTCGCGCGTGTACCTCAAGCGCGATGACAAGCTCGTGCAGGTCACCACCGACCACTCGGTCGTGCAGGAGCTGATCGCCTCGGGCAAGATCAGCCCGGAGGAGGCCGATGGGCATCCCTACAGCAACGTGATCACGCGTGCCGTGGGCGCCAACGAGCTGCTCCCGCCCGACTACGTGGCGATCGACCTTCAGGACGAGGACCGGCTCGTCATCTGCTCCGACGGTCTCACCAAGGAGCTCACCGACTACGGCATCCTGCACTTCCTGCGCGAGAACTCCGACCCGGGTGCCGCCGTCGACGCGATGCTCGAGGCCGCGCTCGAGAACGGCGGACGCGACAACGTCACGATCATCATCGTGCGGGTCCTCACGGAGGAGGGTTCCTCCTCCGCTGACGAGTCGGCGGCCGATGATTCCTCCTCCACAGAGGACGAATCCGAGGACTGAGCCCTCCGGCCTGTGGACAGGCCGGAATCCCGCGTCCGGATGCGGTCGAATGGCGTGCATGGACGCCACCACGATCGTGCTCCCCGCCGCGCCCGCCGAGACGCGGCGCCCACCCCTGCCGCTGCTGGCAGCCGTGGTGCCCGTCATCGCGGGCGTCGTGCTCTGGCTGATCACCGGTTCGCTGTTCGCGCTGTGCTTCGCGGCGCTCGGACCGCTGATGCTCATCGCCTCGTACCTCGACGGTCTGCGGGTGCGGCGCAAGGAGCGCCGCGGGAGGGAGGCGGATGCCGCGGAGGCCTGGGGCCGTGCGGAGGCCGAATTGCGCCGTCTGCACGCGCAGGAGCACGACAGCGCCTGGCGGGCGCTGCCCGACGCCGCCGGCTGCCTGCTCGAGCCGCCGCTGCGCGGACACGTCGGTATCGACGGCGGCACCGCGCTCGTGATCGGCCGCGGCGAACGGCTCAGCGCGGTGCGGGTGAGCGGCGCCGACGACGAAAGGTCGCAGGAGTTCCGCGACCGTGCCGCGCTGCTCGACGACGCGCCGATCGCCGTTCCGCTGGGCGGCGGGGTGTGCCTGCGCGGTGCGGAGCCGGTCGTGGCGGCGGTGGCGCGCGCTCTGGTGGTGCAGCTCTGCCTGCGGTTCCCGCCGTCTCGGTTGTCGCTGATCGGCGACCTCGTCCAGCAGTGGGCGCTCGATGCGCTTCCGCACGCGACGCGGCGGCGCAGCGGGTTCCGTCTCGCGATCGGGGAGAGCGAGGAGCGGGCGGATGCCGTGATCTGCCTGCGCGCGCCGGGGGAGGAGCCGCCGGACGGCGTGACGACGGTGCTCGACGTGACGACGGTCGGCACGGCCAGGATGCGCACCCCGGAAGGTACGCGCCCCCTTGCCGTCGAGGCGCTGTCCGCCCGCCAGGCCGCAGCCGTCGCCGAGACCGCGGCAGGACGCGCCGAGCAGGAGGACACCGTGCCGGAGCTCGTTCGGTTCGACGACCTGCCGCAGGCCGAGCGTCGAGGACTCGCCGCCACCGTCGGGCGGGGGGAGCGCGGTGCCCTCACCCTCGACCTCGTCGAGGACGGGCCGCACGCGATCGTCACCGGGATGACGGGAACAGGCAAGAGCGAGCTGCTCACCAGCTGGGTCGCGGGGATCGCGGCGGTGCACCCGCCGGATGAGGCCGCCTTCGTGCTCGTCGACTTCAAGGGCGGCACGGCCTTCGACCCACTTCGCGTGCTGCCGCACGTCGTGGCCGTCGTCACCGACCTCGATGCCGAGGGTGCGCGGCGCGGAGTCGGGAGCCTCACCGCCGAGTTGCGCCGCCGCGAGTCGGCCCTCGCGACGGCGGGCGCCCGAGACGTGAGCGACTGTCCCGGGCTCGGCCGCCTCGTGATCGTCGTCGACGAGTTCGCGGCGCTCCTGCAGGAGCATCCCGACCTCGGCGCGGTGTTCACGGATGTCGCGGCGCGCGGTCGAGCGCTCGGCATGCATCTCGTGCTGGGCACGCAGCGGGCGAGCGGCGTCGTGCGCGACGCTCTCGCGGCGAACTGCCCGCTGCGGCTCAGCCTTCGGGTCGCCGAGCGCACCGACAGCCGTTTCGTGATCGGATCGGAGGCGGCCGCCGAGATCCCGGGCGGAGCGGATGCCCGCGGCCTCGCGTATGTGCGCCGACCGCGCGACACCGATGCGCACGCCGTCCGCGTCGCGCTCACCTCGCCGGAAGCACTGGCGTCGGTGGCGCGCCGGTGGCCGGACGGCGTCGCCCCGCAGAGCCCCTGGCTGCCGCCGCTGCCGACGACCCTGCCCCTGCCCGCCGATCGCGGCGACGCCGGAGCACTGCTGGGGCGCGCCGACGAGCCCGAGCATCAGCGGCAGTCCTGGGTCACGCTCCCGCGCGGCACAGGGCAGGCGGTGATCGGCGGTCCCCGCGCGGGCAAGACCAACGCGACTGCGCTGATCGCCCAGCAGACCCCGGATGCCGTTCTCGTGCCCTCTGATCCGGAGACCGCCTGGGATGCGGTCGCCGAGCTCGCCCAGGGGACCGACCGCCTCGTGATCTGCGACGACCTCGATCTGCTCGCCGGTCAGTACCCGCCCGAGTACGCCCAGCTGTTCCTGCAGCGCTGGGAGGCGATCGTCCGTGCCCCGACCGGCGCGGTCATCACCCTCTCGCGGGTCACCGGTCCCGTCTCACGCCTCGTCGACGCTCTCCCTCAGCGGGCGATCCTGCGGCTCAGCAGCAAGGTCGAGCACATCACCGCCGGCGGCGAGCCGGAGGCCTTCAGCCGCGACCGCCCGGCGGGGCGTGCCAGGATCGACGGGCGCGAGGTGCAGCTGTGCCTGACAGACCGCGCGATGTCGGGCAGTGCCACAGCCGCCGGTCCGGTGCTGTGGGCGCCGCAGCGGGCGTTGTCGGGCGTCGTGACGCCGGCCGTCGATGCGACCCGCGCGGCGCTGGCCGAACGGCATCCGACCCACGACGTGCGGGACGCGAACGGTCACGTCGGCGACGCCCACACCGACGGGCGACCTCGCATCGTCGTCGCCGACCCCGAGCAGTGGCGCTCCCAGTGGGCGCTGCTGCAGACCGTGCGCACCACGGGCGAGCTCATCGTCGCGGCCGAGTGCGCTCCGGAGCTGCGCCAGCTCGCCGGCGTGCGCGATCTGCCGCCCTACGCGCGCACGCACGCCGGGCGCGGGTGGGTGACTGTGCAGGGCGCGGCGCCGCGCCGGGTGCGGATCGTCTGAGAGCCGTGCGGGTCGGGTCAGAGGCCGGCGCCGGGACGGATCGCGCCGACCGGCACGCCGCCGCCGAGCACCTCGAGCGGCAGAGCCTCGGCGAGCGATGCGACGTCGGCCTCGGCGAGAGCACCCGCGCGCGACAGCAGCAGCGCCGCGACGAGCGTGCCCGCGCGCAGCGAGCCGTCGAGCGTCTTCAGCGCGACCGTGGTGCCGTCGGGCGCCACCATGACCATCACGCCCTCCGCGCCGCCCTTGGCGAACACGCCCAGCCGCTCGATCGCGATGGTGTCCGGCTCCCCGGGGCCTGCGATCGTCCACGGGTTCTCGCGCACCGCGCGCACCAGGGTGCCGGCCACGCGGTGCAGGGCGAACGGCGAACGCTCGGATGCCGATCCGATGCGGTGGATGCCGCGCGCCAGGGCCGTGAGCGTCATCGCGGGCACGGGGGCGCCGCATCCGTCGACCGAGGTGTGCGCGATCTTCTCACCGGTGAGCCGCTCGACCACCTCGCGGATGTGCACCTGCAGCGGATGTGTCGGGTCGAGATAGCCCTCGGTCGGCCAGCCGGTCGCCACGCACGCACGCAGCATCAGGGCGTGCTTGCCCGAGCAGTTCATGCGGATGCGCGCCTCGGCGCCGTGATCCGCGATCATCTCGCGGCGGGTGCGCGCATCGGTCGGCCACGCCGGCGGGCATCCCAGGGCATCCTCCGTCAGACCGCCGGCGGCGAGCAGTTCGCGCACCACCTCGACGTGCCGATCGGTGCCGGAGTGGGATGCCGTGCCGAGCGCCAGCTGCTCGCCCTCCACCGCTGCACCCGCCGTCACACAGGCGACGGCTTGCAGCGGCTTGAGGCTCGACCGGGGGAGGATCAGCGCGTCAGGTGCACCATGCCTGGCGACGATGTCGCCGTCGGGTGAGAGCACCACCGCCGAGCCGGCGTGACGGGATTCGACGAAGCCGCTCCGCTCCACGACGGCGAGTTCGACGGCATCCGCAACAGTGAAGGTCTCCAGCACCACACCAGCTTATGGGGCACATCCGGACGCCGTGGCAGACTGGCGGCATGCCTCAGCATCCGCTCGGAGAACACCACTACGCGCTCACCGCCACCTGGACGGGCAACCGAGGCACCGGCACCAGCGGGTACCGCGACTACGCGCGCGACGTCACCGTCGTCGTCGACGGCAAGCCCGAGCTGCTCGCCTCCGCCGACAAGCCGTTCCGCGGCGACCCCGCCCGCTGGAACCCCGAGGACCTGCTGCTGGCGGCCCTCGCCGAGTGCCACCTGCTCTCGTACCTGCACGCCTGCGTGACCTCAGGGGTCGTCGTCACCGCCTACCGCGACGAGGCGACCGGGATCATGCAGGAGGACGGCCGCGGCGGCGGGGCGTTCAGCGAGGTGCTGCTGCGCCCGCACGTCACCGTCGCGGATGCGTCGATGATCGACGCGGCCGAGCGTGCGCACGCGCAGGCCAACGAGTGGTGCTTCATCGCCAACTCGGTGAACTTCCCGGTGCGGCACGAGGCGACGGTCGTCGCCGTCTGAGCGGATGCCGTTGAAGGATCAGCGGCGCTCGTGGGGGAGCACCTGCTTGATCTTCTCGATCGTGCCCTGCGCGGGCGGCTCGTTGTAGATGCCCGCCAGCTCCTGCCCGGAGAGGGCGTGGATCGCGGCCATGATCTCGTCGGTCGCAAGACGGCGCGCCTTGCCGCTCGTCGCCGGCCCGTACGCGCTCACATCGATGGGCTCGCCGAAGCGCACCGTGATGCGCTCGCTGAGCGAGGGCATCTTCGCGCCCACCGGCATCACCCGGTCGGTTCCGATCAGCCCCACGGGCACCACAGGCGCGCCGGTCTGCAGCGCGAGGAACGCCACACCTGTGCGGCCCTTGTAGAGCCGGCCGTCGGTGGAGCGGGTGCCCTCCGGGTACAGCGCAACGGCCAGGCCGTCCTCGAGCAGCTGGCGCTGCTGGTCGAGCGCGTCGAGAGCGGCCTGTCCCGCTCCGCGACGCACGGGGATGGCGCCGACGGAGGTGAAGAACTCGCGCGACAGCCACCCCGAGAAGCCGGTGCCCTCGAAGTACGTCGACTTCGCGAGGAAGTGCACGGGGCGGGGAGCTGCCACCGGGATCGCCATCGAGTCGATGAACGACAGATGGTTGCTGGCGAAGATCACCGCGCCGTCGCGTGGCACGTTGTCGCGCCCCTCGATGTGCGGACGGTAGACGGCACGGGCGAGCGGGGTGGCGATCATGCGCCCGACGGCGTAGCGGAAGCCGGCTCTGCGCGGAGTGCGGGGCTCTGACGTGTCGGAGTCGGACGGAGCCTGCTGCTCAGAGGTCATCAGACCAGCCTAGAACCGGGAGCATTCCGGTTGCGGCATGACGCGGCCGGCGGTGCGTCTCGCGGCGTGTGTTCAGCACGAGCAAAGGCGCATGAGTGAAGATGGGAGCTTCCCGTTCATCGACCAGAGGTCTCACTGTGCGCCTGCGTCCCCTCGCCCTCCTGTCCACCGTCGCCGTGTCGGCCTTCGTGCTCGCCGGCTGCGCGGGAACGCCGGAGGGAGGGGACTCGCCCGAGCCGACGTCCTCGGCCTCGTCGGAGTGCCTCGTCGACGCCAAGCCGGGTGCCGGATCCGACGCGGTCACCGTGACCGGCTCCGGACTCGACGCCAAGATCGAGGTGCCGAAGGACACCGCCTTCGACGAGGTGCAGCGCACCATCCTGAAGAAGGGCGACGGCGACGACGTGCACGCCGGCGACCTCATCTCGGTGCGCTACCAGGTCGTCGAGGCCGACACCGGCAAGGTCGTCGAGACCTCCGAGCGAGGCGCCGACGGCGTGCTGCCGATGCTGCTCGACCCGGCCAACGCGCAGCGTCAGATCGTCGACTCCACGCAGTCGCCGGTGTTCATCGCCGCGGCGGAGTGCGCGCCGATCGGCTCCGAGATGGTGCTCACCCTGCCCGGCCAGGAGGGACAGAGCGGGATCGTCGTCTACATGCAGACCCTCGAGGAGCTGCCCACCACCGCATCCGGCAAGGCTGTCGACGCGCCAGCCGACATGGCGACCGTGAAGCTCGCGAAGGACGGCGAGCCGGCCGTGTCGATCCCCAGCGGCGACGCACCCACCGAGACCAAGATCGCGGTGCTCAAGCAGGGCGACGGCCCCGCCGTCGGGTCGGGCGACCTGGTCACCGTGCAGTACCTCGGCGTCAAGTGGAGCGACGGCACCGAATTCGACTCCTCGTGGAGCCGCGACGCCGCGCCGACGCAGTTCCAGACCACCGGCGTCGTCACCGGGTTCCAGAAGGCGCTCGAGGGCCAGAAGGTCGGCTCGCAGGTGCTCGTCGAGATCCCGCCGGCCGAGGGCTACGGCGCGAGCGAGGGTCACGAGCTGCAGAAGGAGACCCTGGTCTTCGTGATCGACATCCTGGGCACGACGCCCGTCATCACCACGCCGGCCGAGTGAGCCTCGGCCGCGGCTACGCGAGCGTCTGACGCGGCATAGGCTGGGCGCATGCGTCGCGTCATCGTCCTCGGCTCCACCGGCTCCATCGGCACCCAGGCGCTGGATGTGATCCGTGCGAATCCGCGACGCTTCGAGCTGGTCGGCATCGCCGCAGGCACGAACGCCGACCTGGTCGAGGAGCAGGCGGCCCAGTTCGGTGTCGAGCACACCGCGCTCGGCGCCGCCGAGGCCGAGCAGCTGGTGCGCGACGTCGAGGCCGATGTGGTGCTGAACGCGATCACCGGATCCATCGGGCTCGGACCGACGCTGGCCACTCTGAATGCCGGTCGCACGCTTGCGCTCGCGAACAAGGAATCGCTCATCGTCGGCGGTGCCCTCGTGCAGGCGGCCGCCGCGCCCGATCAGATCGTCCCGGTCGACTCCGAGCACTCCGCGCTCGCACAGGCGCTGCGCTCCGGCGCGCGCGAAGAGGTGCGACGGCTGGTCGTGACGGCATCCGGCGGACCGTTCCGCGGTCGTACCCGCGAGGAGCTGCACTCGGTCACCCCCGCGCAGGCGCTCGCGCACCCCACCTGGGACATGGGGCGTGTGGTCACCACCAACTCCGCGACCCTGGTGAACAAGGGCCTCGAGGTCATCGAGGCGCATCTGCTCTTCGACGTCGCCTACGACGACATCGAGGTCGTCGTGCACCCGCAGTCGATCGTGCACTCCATGGTCGAGTTCGTCGACGGCTCGACGATCGCGCAGGCCTCACCGCCCGACATGCGCCTGCCGATCTCGCTCGGAATGGACTGGCCGAACCGCGTCGGCGGCGTGGGGGCGCCGCTGGACTGGCGGCGCGCCACCAGCTGGACTTTCGAGCCTCTCGACGACGAGGCGTTCCCCGCGGTGGCGCTCGCGAAGACCGTGGGCAGGGCCGCGGGCACGTTCCCGGCCGTCTACAACGCCGCGAACGAGCAGGCCGTCGACGCCTTCCACGAGGGCCGACTGCCGTTCCTCGGCATCGTCGACACGATCCAGCGCGTCATCGATGCGCACGACGCGCCCGACGAACTCACGATCGAGACGCTGGCCGAGGCCGAGCGCTGGGCGCGCGAGAAGGCCGACGCCCTCATCGCCACCCGCTGACACCTCCAAAAGCCAGTGGGTCAGGGGGCGTCGTCGGGGTAGGGGACCGGCCAGTGCGAGTCGGGCACCGGCCAGCCGGCTGCCTTGAGCGCGCGACGGGCGAGCTCGCGGGCGGAGTACGGCGTGCGCACCCCGCGGATGTCGCGGTAGTCCTGATGGCCGGGGCCCGCCCAGAGGATCGCGTCGCCGTCGCCGACCATGCCGACCGCGGCGACGATCGCCGCCTCCGGCGGGGAGTACTCGTGGATCACCGCATCCGGTCGGGCGCGTCGGGCGCCTTCCACGAGCGTGGCGCGGATGGATGCCGGATCCTCGAAGCGCGGGTGGTGATCGGTGATCACCAGGATGTCGCTGCCCTCGACGGCGGTGCGGGCCATATCGAAGCGCTTGGTCGCGTCGCGGTCGCCGTCGGCGCCGAACAGCATGAGAACCTTGCCCGGTGTGACGCGGCGCACGGCGGCCAGGGTCTTCTCGAACGCGTCGGGGGAGTGCCCGAAGTCGACGTAGACCGCCGGCCCCTGCTCCCCCGAGATGAACTGGGTGCGACCGGGCAGGTACGCGAGGATCTGCCCGTCGCGCTCGAACGCCGAGGTGATGCGCTCCCAGGTGTAGCCGCCCTCGAGCAGCATCACGATCGCGAGTCCGGCGTTCGCCGCCATGTGCGGGCCGATCACCGGCACGAGCGTCGTGAGGGTGCGGCCCTCGGGGCCGGTGAGGGTGAAGACGGTGCCGCTCGGCTTCTCGTCGACGATCGTCACGACCCAGTCGGCTGCGGCAGCGGCATCCGGGTCGGCGGCGATCGCGGGCGTGCCGACGGTGACCACGGGGATGCTCGCGGCCTCGACCACCCGCGGGCTGTACGACGAGTCCAGGCTGACCACGCCGCGGCGGGCGCGCTCGGGAGTGAACAGCGGCAGCTTCGCCCGGAAGTACTCCTCCATGTCGGAGTAGTCGTCGAGGTGGTCGTGCGACAGGTTCGTGAACCCGGCGACGTCGAACACGATGCCGTCGACGCGGTGACGCGACAGCGCCTGAGCGCTCACCTCGACCGCCACGGCCTCGACGTCGCGCTCGCGCATGAGGGCAAGCAGGGCGTGCATCTCGGAGGCTTCGGGTGTGGTCAGCCGCGACACGATCACCTGACCTGCGATGTGCCGCTCGGCCGTCGACGACAAGCCCGACACGACGCCGAGCTGATCGAGGATGCCCTGCAGCAGGTGCGACACGCTGGTCTTGCCGTTCGTGCCGGTGGTGCCGAACAACAGCGGCAGCGGGTCGCCGGCGCCGGTGCCGTACACCCAGGCACTGAGATCGCCGAGGACGGCGCGGGGATCGTCGACGATCACGATGGGGAGGCCGGCGGATGCCGCGATGTCGGCACCGGCGGCATCCGTGATGACGGCCACCGCACCCTGGTCGGCGGCGGTCTGCGCGAACTCCGCACCGTGCCGGTTCACCCCCCGGATCGCGACGAACGCCTCGCCTGCACGCAGGTCGGCGGTGGCGAGGGTGATGCCGCTCAGCTCGACGCCCGCGAGATCACCGCGGACCTCTCGGGCGAAGCGGTCGGCGAGCTCGGCGAGCGCACGACGGGGTGGGTCGGCGGGACGGAGCACGGGAGGCAGACTCGGCTGAACTGTCATAGCGATCCATGATCTCACGCGGCACCCGCGAACCCGGCGAGCCCCACCCGCCCGCAGAGTCCCACCCGGCCCGCCGGGGCGTCGAGGCACAGCCGATTCCACACTGCGGGCATTAGCTTTGACCCGTGGAGATCCTGCTGTACCTCGGCGGCATCGTGTTCATGCTGATCGGCCTCGGCCTGTCGATCGGCCTGCACGAGGTCGGCCATCTCGTGCCCGCCAAGCTGTTCGGCGTGCGCGTCGGCCAGTACATGATCGGCTTCGGCCCTCGACTGTGGTCCAAGCGCATCGGCGAGACCGAATACGGATTCAAGCTGCTGCCGCTGGGCGGCTTCATCTCGATGTCGGGCATGTATCCGCCCTCGGCGCAGTCCGGTCCGGCCAAGGGCGTCTTCCGCACGCTCGTGCAGGACGCCCGCTCCGCCAACGAAGAGACCATCGCCGAGGGCGACGAGGAGCGCGTCTTCTACCGTCTGCCGGTGTGGAAGCGCATCATCGTGATGCTCGGCGGTCCGGTCATGAACCTGCTGCTCGCGATCGTGATCTTCACGGTGCTCGCCTCCGGCATCGGCATCCAGCAGGCCAGCACCACCGTCTCGGGCCTGAGCGAGTGCGTGCTGCCCGTCGGCACCGAGCGCACCCAGTGCGAGCCAGGCGACCCGGCCGCACCCGCCGCGGCCGCCGGCATCCAGCCGGGCGATGTGCTGATCAGCATCGACGGCGAGAAGGTGCAGACCTTCGCCGAGGCATCCGCGATCATCCAGGCGGCCCCCGGACGCGCCCTCGAGGTCGTGGTGCGCCGCGACGGCGAGCAGGTGCCGCTCGAACTCACCCCGACGACCGCGCAGCGCGGTGAGGTGGATGCCGCAGGCCGCCCGGTGCTCGACGCCTCCGGTGCGCAGGTCATGCACACGGTCGGCTTCGCCGGCATCACCTCGCAGCTCGAGTACGTGCACCAGCCGATCGGCGCGGGCACCGAGCTCGCGATGCAGCAGACCGGCGCGGTGGCGCAGATGATCGTCACCCTGCCGCAGAAGCTCTGGGACATCGGCGTGTCGACGTTCACCGGCGGCGAGCGCGATCCGAACGGGCCGCTGAGCGTGGTCGGCGTCGGCCGGATCGCCGGCGAGGTCGCAGCGACGGATGCTCCCGTGCTGAACCGGCTCGCGGTGCTGCTGAACCTGCTCGGTGCGCTGAACATCGCCCTGTTCGTGTTCAACATGATCCCGCTGCTGCCGCTGGACGGCGGTCACATCGTGGTCGCGCTGTGGGAGGGCGTCAAGCGCGCCTGGTCGCGGCTCACCGGCCGTCGCGCTCCGAAGCCGGTGGATGCCACGCGGCTCGTGCCGCTCACGGTCGTCGTCGCGGTGCTGCTGATCGGCATGGGCGGGCTGCTGCTCGTCGCCGACCTCGTGAACCCGGTCGATCTGTTCGGCTGACACACCGCGTCTGACGTCGCGCCCGGCTCAGGCCAGAGCGTGCACCGCCAGCCGCTCGAGCGTCGCGATGCCGTCGCGCGACAGGATCGACTCCAGGTGCCCCTGCACCGACGCGAACCCGTCGCCGCGCAGCGCGTACACGTCTCCGGTGCCGGCATCGGCCGACACCTCGGCATCCGCCACCTGCGTGGTGCCGGGCGCGACCCGCGCGGTGAACGTGTTGTAGAAGCCGACCGAGGCGTCGTGCCCGAACACCGGCACGGTCTTCTGCACGCCCTGGTGCGGCGCGTCCAGCGGCACCAGCGCGATGCCGAGCCGATCGGCGAGGATCTGGTGGCTCAGGCACACCGCCAGCAGGGGTGCGCCGGCATCGAGCCGGCGGGCGACGACCTGCTGCATCCTGGCGATCCGCGGCGAGGCAGCATCTCGCGGGTCGCCGGGCCCGGGGCCCGAGACGACCAGGTCGGCGGCGTCGAGGGCGGCATCCGTCACGGCGTCCCACGCGGCGATCTCGACATCGAGGCCGAGATGACGCAGCTGGTGCGCCAGCATCGTGGTGAAGCGGTCCTCGGCGTCGACCACCAGCGCGGTGCGTCCGGCGAGAGGACCGGATGCCGCGGCATCCTGCGGCTGCATCCAGAAGTCGGCGAGCCGGGTGTTGCGCGAGGCGAGCAGTGCGGCGATGTCGGGGTCGTCGGCCAGCCGCGCGGGGGCGGGAGCGTCGTCGTCGTGCTCCTCGGCGACCACGTCGCGCTCGATCGCGCCGATCGCACCCAGCACACCCGCCGCCTTGCCGTGCGTCTCGCCGACCTCGCCCTCGGGATCGGAGTGGCGCACCAGCGTCGCACCCACCGGCACCCGCAGGTGACCGTCGGCGATGTAGGCGGTGCGGATCAGGATCGGGGCGTCGAGGTCGTGCCCTCCCTCGTCGTTCGGGGTGAACAGCGCGGCGACGCCGGAGTAGTAGCCGCGCGGCGAGCGCTCGTGGCGGCGGATCACCGCGCACGCGTTCTGCATCGGCGACCCCGTGACGGTGGGGGCGAACATGGTCTCGCGCAGGATGTCGCGCGGGTCGAGCCGGCTCCGGCCGCGCAGCATGTACTCGGTGTGCGTGAGCCGCGACATCTCCTTCAGATGCGGACCGGTGATGCGTCCACCGTCCGAGCACACCTGGCTCATCATCTTGAGCTCCTCGTCGACGACCATGAAGAGCTCCTCGGTCTCCTTCGTCGACGACAGGAAGTGCGTGAGCGACTCCTTGGTCGCGCCACCGGCGGGGTGACGGAAGGTGCCCGAGATCGGGTTCATGGTGACGATGCCGTCGCGGGCGACCACATGCGCCTCGGGGCTCGCCCCCACCGCGATGTGACCTGGTGTGATGACCGCGAAGGTCCAGTAGGCGCCGCGCTCGTGCTCGAGCAGGGCACGGAACCAGGTCAGCGCCGCGATGCGGTCGTCGCACTCGAAGCTCGCCCGGTAGTCGCGGCGGATGACGAAGTTCGCGCCCTCGCCGCGGCCGATCTCGTCGGCGATCACGCGTTCGACGACCGCGCCGTACTCCTCGTCGGAGATGTCGAAGCCGCCCCCACGCAGCGCGATCGGCTCATCGGGGAGCGCGGCGATCAGCTCGGCGGCATCCATCCCGTCGCGGGAGTCCACCAGCAGGCAGCGCAGCGGAGTGCCGTCGTCGAGCGCGTCGAAGCCGCGCTCGCGCACCTGCCGGTACGGCACCAACGCGAACACCTCGCGCGGGCCGTCGGGCCCGGTGAGGGGGATGTCGGCGAGCAGGTCGACGTCGCTCACCTCTCCGGTGAGCAGCTCGACACCGCCGTCGCGGGCGATCAGCACGAACGAGGCGTCGGGGTCTGCGGCCAGCGTCCGGATGCGGTCGGGCAGGGCAGCGGTCATCGGGGCTCCTGTTTCGGGATTCCGGTGCGGAGACACGAAGACCGCCCCGGAAGGCGGTCTGTATCTCGTGGTACGCGAAACTCCGCCTAGAAGGCGGGCCACCAGGTGCGGGTCGCGGACATACCGCGAAAGTATCACATCGGCATGCGCCGACGCCGCCGGATGACGCCGCGCGGCCGACGCGAGCGACCGCACTTCCAGCCCACGTCGATCCAGCGGCGGTAGCCTTGAGGCGTGCCTGCAGTGAATCTTGGGATGCCGCGCGTCCCCGAAGTCCTCGCTCCCCGTCGCAAGTCCCGTCAGATCCGGGTCGGCAAGGTGCTGGTCGGCGGTGACGCACCGGTCAGCGTGCAGTCGATGACGACGACCAAGACCACCGACATCAACGGCACGCTGCAGCAGATCGCCGAGCTCACCGCATCCGGCTGCGAGATCGTGCGCGTCGCCGTCCCCTCGCAGGACGACGCGGATGTGCTGCACATCATCGCCAAGAAGAGTCAGATCCCGGTGATCGCCGACATCCACTTCCAGCCGAAGTACGTCTTCCAGGCGATCGACGCCGGCTGCGCGGGCGTGCGTGTGAACCCCGGCAACATCCGCAAGTTCGACGACCAGGTCGGCGCGATCGCGAAGGCCGCGCAGGACGCCGGTGTGTCGCTGCGCATCGGCGTCAACGCGGGCTCGCTCGACCCGCGACTGCTCGAGAAGTACGGCAAGGCCACCCCGGAGGCGCTCGTGGAGAGCGCCGTCTGGGAGGCGTCGCTGTTCGAGGAGCACGACTTCCACGACTTCAAGATCTCGGTCAAGCACAACGACCCGATCGTCATGGTGAAGGCCTACCGTCTGCTCGCCGAGCGGGGCGACTGGCCGCTGCACCTCGGCGTCACCGAGGCCGGCCCCGCGTTCCAGGGCACCATCAAGAGCGCCACAGCCTTCGGCATCCTGCTCAGCGAGGGCATCGGCGACACGATCCGCGTCTCGCTGTCGGCCCCGCCGGCCGAGGAGGTCAAGGTCGGCCACCAGATCTTGCAGTCGCTGAACCTGCGCGAGCGCAAGCTCGAGATCGTCTCGTGCCCGTCGTGCGGTCGCGCCCAGGTCGACGTGTACACGCTCGCCGAAGAGGTCACCGAGGGTCTGAAGGACATGACCGTGCCGCTGCGCGTCGCCGTCATGGGCTGCGTCGTGAACGGCCCTGGTGAGGCCCGCGAGGCCGATCTCGGTGTCGCCTCCGGCAACGGCAAGGGCCAGATCTTCGTCAAGGGCGAGGTCATCAAGACCGTGCCCGAGGCCGACATCGTGCAGACCCTCATCGAGGAGGCGAATCGGATCGCCGCCGAGATGGGCGCCGACGCGCCGCTCGGCACCGCACAGGTCGTCACCAGCTGATGCGGCCCACCGACGTCACATTCCCCGACGGCTCTCTGACCGGCGAGGGAGAGGTCGTGATCGTCGACCGCGAGAGCTCTCTCGTCGTCGTCGACACCACGCCGTTCCACCCCGTCGACCACACCTGGCCCGATCAGCCCGGCGACCGCGGCACGGTCGCGATCGCGGGCGAGCGGATGCCTGTGGCTGAAGCCGTCATGGCCGCCGTCAGTGACGAGGGCGAGCTGGCCGTCGGCGCCGACATCCCGGTCAAGCGCGGCGGCGAGGGCTGGACCTGGCTGGTCGGACACCGCATCGATGACACGATCCCCGCGGACGTCGCGTCCGGCGCACGGGTGACGCTCGAGGTGGATGCCGCGCGTCGCGCCGGTCTCAGCCGCGGGCACACCGCGTGCCACCTGGCGTCGCTGGCACTCGACGCCGCGCTCGCCGACCTGTGGCGCAAGGAGATCGGCACCGACCCGCTCGGCAACCCCGACTTCGAGGGCAGGGCGAATCAGTCCAGCCGCATCCACCTCGACGGCAGCGTCGACGAGTACCGACTCGGGAAGAGCCTGCGCAAGGCGGGCTTCGACTCCGAGGGCTTCGCCTCCTCGCTCGCCGAGCGCGAGGCGAGCATCAACGCTCGGCTCGCCGACTGGGTCGCGGCGGGCTCGGCCAGTCGCATCGACGTCGACGGTCCGACCATCGTCGACCGTCGCCGCTGGGTGTGCGAGCTGCCCGAGGGCGAGGTCTCGTTCCTCTGCGGCGGCACGCACGTGCGTGCGCTGAGCGAGTTCGCCTCGATCACGGTCTCGCTGGACCTCAGCGACCCGCAGCTGCTCGTGATGACCACCACCGTCACCCCGGCCTGAGCCGGGGTCAGCGGGCGGTCACGCGGCGAACTCGATCACGCCGTTCGCGACGTCGACCGAAGCCAGCTTCAGCCGCACGGTGGAGCCCGCCGGAGTGTCCGCAGGGACGTGCGCACTCGCTGTGACCGCCGGGTCGGCGATCTGCACTGCTGCGCGTCCCTCGGCGCGCGCCTCGATCACGGTCGCCTCGATCTCGGAGCCGACGAGCGGATGCAGCAGCGCGGCCTCCACCCGGTTCACCGTGTCGGCGTTGAGCTGCGACGCCCGCTGCGCCGACGTCGCCATCAGTCCGGGCAGCTCGGGCAGCGACTCGCGCGCCCACTCCGGCACCGGCTGCCCCTGCGACAGGGCCAGGCAGATCGCGAGCGACCAGCGGTCGACGAGCCGGCGCAGGGGAGCGGTGGTGTGCGCATACGGGGCGCCGATCGCCGCCTGCCCGTAGTCGCCCTCAGGCAGCTCCCCGTCGAACACCGTGTACCCCGCGCCGCGGAACAGCGCCGCCGCCTGCTCGAGCACCGGCAGCGTCATCGGGTCGGCGCGGTCGAGACTGCGCAGGTACTCGCCGTACTCACCCTCGGCCCACGGCCGCCCGAGCGCCTCGGTCTGCCGGCGGAACCGGTCGAACGCCTCCTGGTCGGGCTGCGGCATGGTGCGCAGCACGCCCACCTTGGCATCCACCATCAGCTCGGCCGCGACCATCCCCGTCATCAGCGACAGCTGCGCGTTCCACTCCTCGACGAGCAGCGGATGCCGTCTCTCGATGCCGTACGTGCCGTCATCGTGCTGCACGACCTCCTCATCCGGCAGGTTCAGGCTCGCGCCGCCACGGGCCGCCTCCCGCTGCTGACGCAGGGCGCCGATCTCGCCCAGCAGCGACAGCGGACCGTCCTCGCCGCGATCCACCGCCTGCTGCGCGCCGACGTAATCCAGCTGCGCGCGCGAGCGGATCAGCGCCCGCTCGAGCCGGAAGTCGGTCTTCGCACCGGTGTCGTCGAGAGCGATCGTCCACACCAGCGCGGGGCGGTCGACGTCCGGCAGCAGCGAGGCGCGATCCTCGGAGAGCACAGGCGGATGCAGCGGGATGTTCCCGTCCGCCAGGTACAGGGTCTGCCCGCGCAGGCGCGCCTGCGCGTCGACCGCGCCGCCCGGCGTCACGAATCCGGGCACGTCGGCGATCGCATAGCGCACCTGGAATCCCGTGCCGGAGCGCTCCAGATGGAACGCCTGATCGAGATCACGGGACCCCAGCGGATCGAGCGTCACGAACGGCACCTCGCGCAGGTCGAGATCGGGGGTCGGCGCACTCGCCGCCTCGGCCTCGGCCAGCACCTCCGGCGGGAACTCCGTCGGTGCGTCGATCTTCGCTCTCAGCGCGGCCAGTGCGGAGGCCAGCTCGCTCTGCGCGGCGGACGGGGCGACATGGGATCGACGCTGAGGCATGCCGCCAGCCTATGCCCGTGCTCCGACGGGATACGGATCCGCTGGGAACCGCCCCCACCCGGTCCGGACTGTCCTAGCGTGAGAGCATGAGCGCTCTCGAGAAGGCACAGACCCTCGCCCAGCTGTACTCCGCCCCGCAGATCCTGCGCGTCGTCAACGTGTGGGATGCCGTGTCGGCCAAGGCCGTCGCGGACCTCCCCGGCACGACGGCGATCGCCACCGCAGGTCACTCGATCGCCGCATCCTTCGGCTACCCCGACGGGCAGATCCCGCCCGAGCTCATGCTCGACATGGTCGGTCGCATCGCGGCATCCGTCGACCTTCCCGTCACCGCCGACCTCGACGACGGCTACGACGACACCGGCGAGACCACCCGTCTCGCGATCGCCGCCGGAGTCGTCGGCGCCAACGTCGAGGACCGGATGCGGCCGTTCGACGAGTCCGTCGCGCGCGTCGAAGCGATCGTGAAGGCCGGAGAGACGGAGGGTGTGCCGTTCGTGCTGAACGCGCGCACCGACGCGCTCGTGCGCGGCGGCGACAAGCCGCTCGAGCAGAAGCTCGCCGACGCGATCGAGCGCGGCCGGGCGTTCCTCGACGTCGGCGCGACCGCCGTGTTCGTCCCCGGCATCCTCGACGCCGACGCCACCCGCACCCTCGTCGAAGGCATCGGCGTCGGCAAGGTCAGCGTGATCGGACTGCCCGGCGCGCTCAAGGCCGCCGAGTACGAGGCGCTCGGCGTCGCCCGCATCTCATACGGTCCGCTTCCGCAGCGCGTCACGCTCACGACGCTGCAGGATCTCGCCACCGACCTGTACGCGGACGGGGTGATCCCCGAGGGCACGCGCGCACTGAACTAGTCCCTAGACTTGACGCGTGGTCACACGTCTATCGAACTTCTTCCTCCGCACGCTCCGCGAAGACCCGGCCGGCGCCGAGGTCGCCAGCCACAAGCTGCTGATCCGCGCCGGTTACATCCGACCGCAGGCGGCCGGCATCTTCGCGTGGCTGCCGCTGGGGCTGAAGGTCAAGGCGAAGATCGAGACCGTCATCCGCGAGGAGATGGCCGCGGCCGGTGCGCAGGAGGTGCACTTCCCGGCTCTCATGCCGCGGGAGGCGTATGAGGCGACCGGTCGGTGGGACGAGTACGGCGATCTGCTGTTCCGCCTGCAGGACCGCAAGGGCGGCGACTACCTGCTCGCCCCGACGCACGAGGAGGCGTTCACGCTGCTCGTGAAGGACCTGTACTCGTCGTACAAGGACCTGCCGCTGACGATCTACCAGATCCAGGACAAGTACCGTGACGAGGCGCGCCCGCGTGCGGGCCTGCTGCGCGGCCGCGAGTTCACCATGAAGGACGCGTACTCCTTCGACGCCTCGGATGCCGGCCTCGACGCCAGCTACATGGCGCAGCGTGACGCCTACGAGCGGATCTTCCAGCGTCTCGGACTCGAATACGCGATCGTGCAGGCGGATGCCGGTGCGATGGGTGGCTCGCGCAGCGAGGAGTTCCTGCACCCGACCCCCGTCGGCGAGGACACGTTCGTGCGCAGCGAGGGCGGCTACGCCGCCAACGTCGAGGCGTTCACGACCGCAGTGCCGGATGCCGTGCCCTTCGATGACGCGCCCGAGGCGACGATCTTCGACTCGCCCGACACGCCCACCATCGAGAAGCTCGTCGCGCACTCGAACGCCGTGCTCGACCGTGAGGTCACCGCGGCCGACACCCTCAAGAACGTCGTGCTGGCGCTCACGCACCTCGACGGCACGCGCGAGCTCGTCATCGTCGGCATCCCCGGCGACCGCGAGGTCGACGACAAGCGCGCCGAGGTCGCCTTCGCACCCGCCGAGGTCTCCACCGCGACGCCCGAGGACTTCGAAGCGAACCCGCTGCTCGTGAAGGGCTACATCGGACCCTGGTCGCCGACCGGCGCCGTGCTCGGCGAGGAGTCCGCCACCGGCATCCGCTACCTCGTCGACCCGCGCGTCTCCGAGGGCACCAGCTGGATCACCGGCGCCAACATCGACCAGAAGCACGCGCACTCGGTCGTCGCCGGCCGCGACTTCAGCGCGGACGGCATCGTCGAGATCGCGAACGTGCGCGACGGCGACCCTGCCCCCGACGGCTCGGGCCCCGTGACCCTCGCCCGCGGCATGGAGATCGGCCACGTCTTCCAGCTCGGCCGCAAGTACGCCGAGGCGCTCGGGCTGAAGGTGCTCGACGAGAACGGCAAGCTCGCCACGGTCACGATGGGCTCGTACGGCATCGGCGTGACCCGCATCCTCGCGATCATCGCCGAGCTCAACAACGACGACAAGGGCCTCATCTGGCCGGCGTCCGTCGCGCCCTTCGACGTGCACGTCGTCGCGACGGGCAAGGACCAGGTCGCGTTCGAGCTCGCCGAGAAGCTGTCTGCCGAGCTCGAGCAGTCCGGTTTCGACGTGCTCTACGACGACCGCCCCAAGGTGTCGCCGGGTGTGAAGTTCGGCGACGCCGAGCTCGTCGGCATCCCGCGGGTGCTCGTCGTCGGCCGCGGCGCGGCCGACGGGCAGGTCGAGCTGTGGGACCGTGCCACGGGCGAGCGGGAGGCGCTCTCGGCGGCGGATGCCGTCGCACGGCTCACCCACTGAGCCGGCAGCATCCGTGTGAACACGGTGGCCTGACGCGTCCGTGAGGAGGATCATCGTGTCATGGCGCGATTCCTCCTCACCGCGATGCCGTACACCGGGCACGTCACACCGCTGACCGCCGTCGCGGCCGAGCTCGTCGATCGCGGCCATGACGTGCGCTTCTACACCGGCAGTCGCCATCGCACCCGTGTGGAACGGGCCGGAGCGCGTCTCGTTCCCTGGGAGCGCGCCCCCGACTTCGACGAGAACGACCTTCCGGCGACCTTTCCCCGACTGGTCGGGAAGAAGGGCTTCGCGCAGATGCTGATCAACATGGTGGACTGCTTCATCCGCACTGCGCCCGCGCAGGTGCAGGACCTCGCGGCGGAATGGGAGCGCGAGCCGTGGGACGCACTCGCAGCCGACGAGACGTCGGTCGGCGCTGCCCTGTTCAGCGAGTGCAGGCGGATGCCGTGGACGACGGTCGGCATACTGCCGCTCAACCTCGTCGGACCGGGCGGACCGCCCAGCGGCTTGGGCGTCACACCGGGAACAGGGACGATCGGGCGGACGAGAGACGCCGTGCTGCGCGGACTGGCGCCCGTGCTGTCCCGTTCGCTCGTGCGGGCGCTCGACGAGGCAGAGCGGCAGGTCGGCTTGCCGCCCAGCGGGCGCGTTCTGGACCGGCTGGTGTTCTCGCCGACCCGCATCGCCGCCAGCGGCTCACCCGACCTGGACTACGGGCGCACGGATCGGCCGTCCTCTCTGCGCTTCGTCGGTGAGATCGCCGCGCACGTCCCGTCGGATGCCGCGCTCCCGGGCTGGTGGGGTGATCTGGACGGCCGCACAGTCGTGCTCGTCACGCAGGGCACGCAGAACATCGATCCGAGGGACCTCGTGCGTCCCGCGCTGGAGGCGCTCGAGGGCCGAGATGTCATCGTCGTGGCCACCACCGGCATCCCCGGCCGGGACACGTTTCCGTTCCCCGTGCCGGCGAACACCCGGGTCACCGGCTTCGTGCCTTTCGCCGATCTGCTCCCGAGGGTGGACCTCGCGATCACCAACGGAGGGTGGGGTGGCACCCTTGCGCTGCTCGCGCACTCCATTCCGCTCGTGGTCGCCGGAGGCGACCTGGACAAGCCCGAGGTCGCGGCGCGCGTCGCGTGGAGCGGCGCCGGCGTGAATCTGCGCACCGGACGACCGCGAGCATCCGCTGTTGCCGCCGCGGTCGATCGTGTGCTCGGAGAGAGCTCGTTCCGTGAAGCCGCCGTCGCGGTGGGAAAGCGGCTGCGTGACCTGGGCGGAGCACGGACCGTCGCCAACCTGCTCGAGGAGTCCGCCGCGGCCGCGCCTGTGACAGGCTGAGGGCATGACGGATGCCGCGTTGCACGACGACCTGCGCCCGAGGCTGACGGCGCTCCTCGACGAGGCCGGGATCCGCGGCGAGCGGGGTCTGATCACCCGCCTGCTGCAGACCTCGCTCGAGCTCGGTGAGGAGAACACCGACCGACTGGACCTGAAGATCGCGTCTGCCGCGCTGCGCGAGATGCACGAGGCGTTCCGGCTGTTCCGGCCGTTCCACCACGTGCCGAAGGTCACCGTCTTCGGCTCGGCGCGCACGCGGCAGGATGACCCGCTGTACGTGCGGGCGCGCGACGTGGCGGCCGCGCTCGCCGGCGACGGCTGGATGGTGGTGACCGGCGCGGGTCCCGGCATCATGCAGGCTGCCGCCGAGGGCGCCGGATCGAAGATGTCGCTCGGCGTGTCGATCCGGCTGCCGTTCGAGGAGAAGGCGAACACGATCGTCGCGCAGGACGCCCAGGTCGTGTCGATGAAGTACTTCTTCACCCGCAAGCTCATGCTGATCAAGGAGTCCAGCGGGTTCATCTGCCTGCCCGGCGGCTTCGGCACCATGGACGAGATGTTCGAGCTGCTCACGCTGCAGCAGACCGGCAAGGCGGAGCCGACCCCGATCGTGCTGCTCGACGCGAAGGGCGGCACCTTCTGGGGCGGTCTGAAGTCGTTCGTCGACGATCATCTCGTGCCCGCGGGAGTCATCGCCGCCGATGACCTCGACCGCGTGCTGATCACCGATTCCGTCGAGGCTGCCGTCGCGCACATCACCGGGTTCTGGCGCAACTACGACTCGCTGCGTTGGGTCGGCGACCGGCTCGTGCTGCGACTCGTGCACGCGCCGACGGATGCCGAGGTCGAAGACCTGAACCGGCAGTTCGGGCACATGTGCGCCGAAGGACGGATCGAGGTCACCGGCGCGCTGCCCGCCGAGGTCTCCGATGGCGACGCCGTCGAGCTGCCCCGTCTGGTGCTGAACCTCGAACAGCGCTCGGTCGGGTCGCTGTTCCGGCTCATCGACGCGCTCAACGCGCTTCCCTCCGCGGGCTGACGCACACGGTTCAGTCCGCGTTCACCTCGCTGTCACGCGGTGTCGCGATCCTGTCGGGTGCACGCATCCGACGAGGAGGACCGATGACTCTGGCCGAACCCACCCGACGCGACCTGCCCATGCTCGACCACGTCCGGGGCAAGCGCTCGGCCGTGACCTGCCAGCTGAAGTGCGCCAACGCGTGCCTCGGCCCGGAGTGCAACACCTCCGACAACGAGCACTTCCGCTCGATCGCGTCGGCGGTGTTCTCCCGTCGCGCGCTGTTCGGTCTCGGCGCGGCCGCCGCGGTCGCGGTCGCCGTCGGCACAGGCCGCGGCGCAGCGCCGGTCTCGGCCCCCTCGGCATCCGGTGTCGCCGGACCCGGAGCATCCTTCGCGCGACCCGGCCGCACCGGGCTCTCCTTCGGCGCCATCGCGCCGGTGCCCGCCGACGTCGACGCGTTCACGGTGCCGGACGGCTACACCTGGAAGCCGATCATCCGCTGGGGCGACCCGCTGTTCTCGCGCACCCCCGCTTTCAACATCGACAAGCAGACCCCCGAGGCTCAGGCCGGGCAGTTCGGCTACAACAGCGACTATCTCGACATCATCGCCGATGCGAGCGGCAAGACCGGCGTGCTCGTCAACAACCACGAGTACGTCAACCCGAACCTCATGTTCCCAGGCACCGCCGATGCCGCCGAGCTGCGCCGTCGCGGCGAGATCTACAAGGCCGCGCAGGGCATGTCGGTCGTCGAGATCCGCCGCCGAAAGGTGGGCGACCCGTGGGAGTACGTGGTCGACGGCCGCCGCAACCGCCGCATCACCGTCGAGACGGTGTTCGAGCTGACCGGACCCGCCGCCGGATCCGACCTGGTGAAGACCGCCGCCGACCCCGAGGGCCGCTGGGTGCACGGCACGCTCGGCAACTGCGCCGGCGGCACGACCCCGTGGGGCACCGTGCTCTCGGGTGAGGAGAACTTCAACGGGTACTTCGCGTGGGCGGCCGACACCGCTGAGCAGAAGCGCTACAGCGGCTCGAGCACCACCTCGACCTCGACCGGCTGGGAGGCGTACGACTCCCGCTTCGACGCGCACGACGCCAGCTACGTCAACGAGCCGAACCGCTTCGGGTACATCGTCGAGATCGACCCGCAGGACCCGACGTCGACCCCGCGCAAGCACACCGCGATGGGACGCATGAAGCACGAGGGCGCCAATGTCCACGTCACCGAGGACGGCCGCGTCGTGGCGTACATGGGTGACGACGAGCGCAACGACTACCTGTACAAGTTCGTCTCGAAGAACCGCATCTCCGGTTCGCGCAAGAAGAACCTCACGCTGCTCAGCGAGGGCGACCTCTACGTGGCCAAGTTCCGCGGCAATTCGCCGGCCGGCGAGATCACCGGCACCGGAACTCTCCCCGCCGACGGCGCGTTCGACGGCACGGGGGAGTGGCTGCCGCTCACCCAGGGCGGCGAGAGCGTCGTGCCCGGCTTCACCACCGAGCAGGTGCTCGTCTACACCCGCCTCGCAGCCGACGCCGTCGGCGCCACCAAGATGGACCGACCCGAGGACGTCGAGCCCAGTCCGGTCACCGGCAAGGTGTACGTCGCGCTGACCAACAACACCGCGCGCACCGTCGCGGACGAGGCGAACCCGATCACCGGCAACCGCTACGGTCACGTGCTCGAGCTCACCGAGACCGCCGGTCAGAGCGGGCGCACCTTCGGGTGGAGCGTGCTGCTGCTGTGCGGCGACCCGAGCAGCTTCGACGGCGCCTACTTCGCCGGCTTCCCGAAGGAGCTCGTCTCGCCGATCTCCTGCCCGGACAACGTCGCGTTCGACTCCGCGGGCGATCTCTGGATCTCGACCGACGGCGCCCCCAGCACGATCGGCTACGGCGACGGCCTGTTCAAGGTGCCGCTGACAGGCGAGGAGCGCGGCCACGTGCAGCAGTTCCTGTCGGTGCCGCGCGAGGCCGAGACCTGCGGTCCCGTCATCCACGACAAGGAGGGCCTGGTCTTCGTCGCCGTGCAGCATCCGGGTGAGAACGGCTCGTTCGACGCGCCCCGCTCGCTGTTCCCTGACTACGGCTCCACCGCCGCCGGCGACGTCGCGACCGCGCCGCGTCCCTCGGTCGTGCAGGTGCACCGGGCCTGAACCATAGGCACCGGGCCTGATCCACGGACCCTGCGCCCGAACTCGCACACGACGCCCCCTGCTGCGGCAGGGGGCGTCGTGTCGTCCGGGCGCGAGGTGGGCTGAACGCCGTGCGGTCGGCTATTCTTGACGGATGCCCGCGGAGCGTCTGACCGCGGCGAGAAGCTGAATAGAGGAGACCGCTGATGGACATCGAACTCGGACTGCTGCGCGGAATCGAGAAGGAGAAGGCGATCCCCTTCGACGAACTCGTGTCGATCATCGAGCAGGCCATCCTGACCGCCTACGGCAAGCACGTCTCCGCCGACGGCACCGTCCCCGAGGGCGTGCGCGTCGAGCTCGACCGCAAGAGCGGTCACGTCGCGGTGCTGCAGCCCGTGCGCGACGATGAGGGCGCCGTGATCGGCGAAGAGGAGACCACCCCCGAGGACTTCGGGCGCATCGCCGCCTACGCAGCCAAGCAGGTCATCGGCCAGCGTCTGCGCGACATCGCAGACGACGCCGTGCTCGGCGAGTTCCGCGGCAAGGAGGGCGACATCGTCGCCGGTGTCATCCAGCAGGGCCCGAACCCCCGCATGATCCACGTCGACCTCGGCAGCGTCGAGGCGATCCTTCCGCCCGAGGAGCAGGTGCCCGGCGAGGAGTACGCCCACGGCTCGCGCCTGCGCGTGTACGTCACCAGTGTCGCCAAGGGCGCCAAGGGGCCCTCGATCACCGTCTCCCGCACGCATCCTGGTCTCGTGCGCAAGCTGTTCGCGCTCGAGGTGCCCGAGATCGCCGCCGGTCTCGTCGAGATCGTGTCGTTGGCCCGTGAGGCCGGTCACCGTACCAAGATCGCCGTCCGCGCGACGGATGCGTCGGTGAACGCCAAGGGCGCCTGCATCGGCGAGATGGGCCGCCGCGTGCGCGCCGTCACCGAGGAGCTCGCAGGCGAGAAGATCGACATCGTCGACCACCACGCCGACCTCGCGACCTTCGTCGCGAACGCGCTGTCGCCCGCCAAGGTCACCTCGGCGTTCGTGCTGGATGCCGGCACCAAGGCCGTGCGTGCGCTGGTGCCGGACTACCAGCTGTCGCTCGCGATCGGCAAGGAGGGCCAGAACGCTCGACTGGCCGCGAAGCTGACCGGCGCGAAGATCGACATCCAGCCCGACAGCGTGATGGATTGACCCCTCCGCCCGGTGCGCGATCAGCGCGCCGGGCATCGATCGCCGCGGCGAGGTGTACCATGGAACCTGTACGAACGTGTGTCGGATGCCGCGGTCGTGCCCCTCGATCCGCCCTCATCAGGGTGGTCCACAGCAACGGTGAACTCGTCCTCGACGAGAGAGCCGTGCTGCCGGGGAGGGGCGCGTGGCTGCACCCGACACCCGAATGCCTGGATGCGGCGATGCGGCGCCGGGCTTTCGCACGAGCACTCCGCGTATCGCCCGCCATCGGATTCTCCGAGGCGGACGGCGCGCAGACCATCGAGAAACGGCTGAACGGCTATGGAAACAAAGTGAACGGCTCGAAATGAGACCCGTCCGCGACTAGTGGTCTGCCCTGCCTGGGCGGACCGACCCAGACAGGAGAATTGTGGCTGCCAAACCACGTGTGCACGAGATCGCCGCTGAACTCGGCGTCGACAGCAAGTTCGCTCTCGCGAAGCTCAAGGAGCTCGGGGAGTTCGTGAAGAGTCCCTCTTCCACCATCGAGCCTCCGGTGGCGCGAAAGCTGCGCGCCGCGATCGAGGCCGACCCGTCGGCGAAGCCGACGGCGAAGACCGATGAGAAGCCTGCGGCCAAGCCCGCAGCGAAGAAGCCCGGCGCCCCCGTGCCCGGCCCGAAGCCCGGTCCCGCCAAGCCGACCGCGCCTGAGGCGCCCGCCGCACAGTCCGAGGCTCCGGCTGCACCCGCCGCGAAGGCGGAGGCTCCCGCTGCGGACAGCGGTGCGCCGACCCCCGGTCCCGCCAAGCCCGCAGGCCCCAAGCCGGGCGGCTCGGCTCCCAAGCCGGGTGCACCGCGCCCCGGCAACAACCCGTTCTCGTCCGCGCAGGGCATGGGGCAGCGTCCCGCCGGCCCGCGTCCGGGCAACAACCCGTTCGCCTCTGCGCAGGGCATGGGCCAGCGGCCCACCCCCGGCAACATCCCGCGTCCGCAGGCACCGCGTCCCGGTTCGCCCCGCATCGGCGCACCGCGCCCGGGTCGTCCCGGTGGCGGCGCGCGCGGCGGTCAGGGCGGCGCCCGTCCCGGCGCTCCGTTCCAGCAGCGTCCCGGCGGCCCCGGTCGTCCGGGCGGTGCCGGCGGCGCTGGTGCCGGCGGCGGCTTCCAGCGTCCCGGTGGCGGCGGCGGTTTCGCCGGTCGTCCCGGTGGCGGCGGCGGCCGTGGCCGTGGTCCCGGCGGCGGCACTGCCGGCGCGTTCGGCAAGGGCGGCGGCAAGAGCAAGCAGCGGAAGTCGCGTCGGGCGAAGCGCCAGGAATTCGAGATGCGGTCGGCGCCGATCGTCGGCGGCGTCAATGTCCAGAAGGGCAACGGCGAGATCATCCGCCTGCGCCGCGGTGCGTCGATCGCCGACTTCGCCGACAAGCTCGAGGCGCTGAACGGCTACACCGTGCAGCCCGGCACCCTGGTCACCATCCTGTTCAACCTGGGTGAGATGGCCACCGCCACCGAGTCGCTCGACGAGGCCACCTTCGAGGTGCTCGGCGCCGAGCTCGGCTACAAAATCCAGATGGTCTCGCCCGAGGACGAGGACAAGGAACTCCTCGAGGGCTTCGGTCTCGACCTCGAGGCCGAGCTGGAGGCGGAGAGCGAGGACGACCTCGAGATCCGTCCTCCGGTGGTCACCGTCATGGGTCACGTCGACCACGGAAAGACCCGCCTGCTCGACGCCATCCGTCAGTCGAACGTCATCGAGGGCGAGGCCGGCGGCATCACCCAGCACATCGGTGCGTACCAGATCTGGACCGAGCACGAGGGCATCGACCGTGCGGTCACCTTCATCGACACCCCTGGTCACGAGGCGTTCACCGCCATGCGTGCCCGTGGTGCGCAGGTGACCGACATCGCGATCCTCGTGGTCGCGGCCGACGACGGCATCATGCCGCAGACGGTCGAGGCGCTGAACCACGCCCAGGCGGCCGACGTGCCGATCGTGGTGGCGGTCAACAAGGTCGACAAGCCCGAGGCGAACCCCGCCAAGGTGCGTCAGCAGCTGACCGAGTACGGTCTGGTGGCCGAGGAGTACGGCGGCGACGTCATGTTCGTCGACGTGTCGGCCCGCCAGGGCACCGGCATCCAGGAACTCATCGACGCCGTCCTGCTGACGGCAGACGCGGGTCTGGACCTCACCGCCAACCCGAACAAGGCCGCACGCGGCGTCGCCATCGAGGCGAAGCTCGACAAGGGCCGCGGTTCGGTCGCGACTGTGCTGATCCAGTCCGGAACGCTGCGCGTCGGCGACGCGATCGTCGCGGGCACCGCGTACGGCCGCGTCCGCGCGATGCTCGACGAGAACGGCGAGGCCGTCTCCGAGGCGGCGCCGTCGCGCCCCGTGCAGGTGCAGGGCCTGAACTCCGTGCCCCGCGCCGGTGACGTGTTCATCGTCACCGAAGAGGACCGCATGGCGCGCCAGATCGCTGAGAAGCGCGAGGCCGTCGAGCGCAACGCCCAGCTGGCCAAGGCCCGCAAGCGCATCTCGCTCGAGGACTTCACCCGTGCTCTCGAAGAGGGCAAGGTCGAGACGCTCAACCTCATCATCAAGGGCGACGTATCCGGTGCCGTCGAGGCGCTGGAGGAGTCGCTGCTCAAGATCGAGGTCGACGACTCGGTGCAGCTGCGCATCATCCACCGCGGTGTGGGTGCGATCACCGAGTCCGACGTCAACCTCGCGACGATCGACAACGCGATCATCGTGGGCTTCAACGTCCGTCCCGACACCAAGGCCCGCGAGGCCGCGGCCCGTGAGGGCGTGGACGTGCGGTTCTACTCGGTGATCTACTCCGCGATCGACGAGATCGAGAACTCGCTCAAGGGCATGCTCAAGCCCGAGTTCGAAGAGGTCCAGTCGGGTGTGGCCGAGATCCGCGAGGTGTTCCGCTCCTCGAAGTTCGGCAACATCGCCGGTGTCATCGTCCGCTCCGGAACGATCACGCGCAACGCCAAGGCGCGCGTCATCCGCGACGGCGTCGTCATCGCCGATGGCCTGGCCATCGAGTCGCTGCGTCGCTTCAAGGACGACGTCACCGAGGTCCGCACCGACTTCGAGGCCGGTATCGGACTGGGCAAGTACAACGACATCCAGATCGGCGACGAGATCGAGACGACCGAGCTCGTCGAGAAGCCTCGCGGCTGATCGATCCGATCGATGAGGGGCGCCTCCGGGCGCCCCTCATTCGTCACACAGGGGAGTAGGAACATGGCTGGAGAACGACAGGCACGTCTCGCGGACCGCATCCGCGTGATCCTCGCCGAGCGCCTCGAGAAGGGGCTGCGCGACCCGCGCCTCGGTTTCGTGACCATCACGGACGTGCGGGTCTCCGGAGACCTGCAGCACGCCTCGGTGTTCTACACCGTGCTCGGCACCGACGAGGAGCGCGTCGCCAGCGGCGCCGCGCTCGCCTCGGCGACCGGGATGCTGCGCAAGGAGGTCGGACGCCAGCTGAATGTGCGCCTCGTGCCGACGCTGGAGTTCATCCCGGATGCTCTTCCCGAGAACGCCGGTCACATCGCCGATCTGCTCCGCCAGGCGCGCGAGCGGGATGAAGAGGTGGCCAAGCTCGCAGCAAATGCCACGCACGCCGGCGAGTCGGACCCGTACCGCCGCGAGGACGACGAAGACGACGCCTGACGTCGCCCCGGCACCGCTCAGCGCGGCAGTCGCAGCATCCCGTCGCCTGCCTCGATGAGACCGTCGGCGATGAGCGAGTCGATCGCGCGGTCGCGCTGCGCGGCGTCAGGCCAGTCCGCGGCGACGAGCTCGGCGGGCACGGCATGTCCGTCCGTCTCGCGCAGCCGGCGCAGCACCGCGCCGCGCGCCTGCCGGTCCGAGCCCTCGTAGCGCGCCTGCCGGCGCCGCCGGTCACCCGTGTCGGGACTGCCCGCGGCGAGCCAGGCGCACTGCGCGGCGAGCGGACACACCTCGCAGCGCGGGGCGCGCGCCACGCACACGGTCGCGCCGAGTTCCATGATCGCGGCGTTCACGACCGTCGCATCCTCGTCGTCCTCGGGCAGCAGCCGCGCCATCGCGACGAGATCGGCCTTCGCCGGAGCATCCGGCTGAGAGCGCCCGTCGACCGCCCGCGCGATCACGCGGCGGGTGTTGGTGTCGACCACCGGATGCCGGTCGCCGTAGTGGAACACCGCGACGGCACGCGCGGTGTAGTCGCCGATGCCGCTCAGCGCGAGCAGTGCGTTCACCTCGCGCGGCACGACGCCGTCGTGCCGCTCGTCGATCTCGATGGCGGCGCGATGCAGCCAGAGCGCGCGCCGCGGGTAGCCGAGGTTCGCCCACTGGTGCACGACCTCGGCCGGCGTCGCCCCGGCCATCGCGTGCGGCGTGGGCCAGCGACGCAGCCACGCCTCGAGGTGCGGGATCACCCGGGTGACCGGCGTCTGCTGCAGCATGAACTCGCTCACCAGCGTGCCCCACGCGCCGTACCGCTCGTGGAACTCCGCGCGGCGCCACGGCAGATCGCGCGCATTCGCGCGATACCAGTCGACCAGCGTCGGCGCGAGGATCGGCGCGGAGTCGACGGCGGACGGCATGCGACCAGCCTACGGCGGCCGACCGCGTAGGCTGAACGGGTGGTATCGCCCGGAATCCTCCTCGTCGACAAGCCCGGTGGCCTGACCAGTCACGACGTCGTCGCACGCACCCGTCGCGCCTTCGGCACCCGCAAGGTCGGGCACGCCGGAACACTCGATCCGATGGCGACCGGCCTGCTCGTGATCGGTATCGAGGGCGCCACCCGGCTGCTGACCTACATCGTCGGAGCAGACAAGACCTACACGGCCACCATCCGGCTCGGGCAGAGCACCACCACCGACGACGCCGAGGGCGAGATCGTCACGACGGCGGATTCTGCCGCCTGGACCGGCGTCGACGATGAGGCCGTGCACGCAGGCATCCGCGAGCTCACCGGCGTGATCTCTCAGGTGCCCAGCGCCGTCTCGGCCATCAAGGTCGACGGCCGCCGCGCCTACGACCGGGTGCGTGCGGGGGAGAGCGTCGAGCTCGCGGCCCGCTCGGTGACCGTCCGCCGCTTCGACGTGCTCGCGCAACGCCGAGGCGACGGCGTGCTCGACCTCGACGTCGTCGTGGACTGCTCCTCGGGCACCTACATCCGCGCCCTCGCTCGCGATCTCGGCAGCGCCCTCGGGGTCGGCGGCCACCTCACCGCGCTGCGGCGCACCCGCGTGGGCGGCTTCGAGGTGACGGATGCCGTCGGCATCGACGATCTCGCCGGTGCGGCCACGCTCACACCCGCCGACGCCGCACGGCGCGTCATGCCCGCGCTGGACGTCACCGCAGACGAGGCACGCGACCTCAGGCACGGCAAGCGTCTGAGCGGCCAGGCGCACCGACTGACGGCATCCGAGACCGCCGCGATCGACCCTGACGGCGTGCTCGTCGGCGTCATCGAGGCACGCGGCGCCGATGTGAAGAGCGCCATGAACATGCCGGAGGGGCAGTCATGATCCTGTGGTTCACCATCGTGCAGATCGCGGTCGCCTGCGCGGCCGGCCTGTTCTGCCTCGGCGCCGGCTTCATCGGCCGCCGTCCGAGCGACTGGACCGTCGGCAGCCTCGCGCTGATCGAGCTTCTGCTCATCGTGCAGGTCGTGATCGCGATCGTCGCCCCGCTGGCGGGCAACCCGCCGACCGGGGACCTGCTCGAGTTCTGGGTCTACCTCGTCTCGGCCGTGCTGCTGCCGGCCGGCGGCGTCGCCTGGGCGCTGCTCGAGCGCAGCCGGTGGAGCACCGTCATCCTCGGCGTGATCGGCCTGTCGCTCGCGATCATGCTCTGGCGCATGCAGACCATCTGGACCGTGCAGATCGCGTGAGCAGGGCAGGTCGCGCGAGTCGGCCGCGCGATTCGCTCGCTCTGGCGGCGGATTAGGATGGAGGACGCAATGTCCCACACCCTCAAGCGCGCCCGGATGACGGGCATCGGCCGCGTCCTCGTGATCGTCTATGCCGTCATGGCGCTGGCCGCCACCGGACGCAGCTTCGTCCAGATCATCCGCCGCTTCGACGAGGCGCCGCTGGCGTACTCGCTCTCCGCTCTTGCCGCGGTGGTCTACATCCTCGCGACCCTCGCGCTCGTGCTGGCCGGCCGACGCGGCTGGTACACCGTCGCCTGGGTCGCCATCCTGTTCGAACTCACCGGCGTGATCGTGGTCGGCGTGCTCAGCCTCGCCGTGCCCTCGCTGTTCGGCCACGACAGCGTCTGGTCCTACTTCGGCATGGGCTACCTGTTCGTGCCGCTCGTGCTGCCAGTCTTCGGGCTGTGGTGGCTGCGCACCCACCGCCCGCAGGCCGCCGCGCAGCCGCAGGAGGTGACGGCATGATCGTCTTCCGCGACCCCAGCGAGATCCCGGCCGACTTCGGCCGCACCGTCGTCGCGATCGGCAAGTTCGACGGCGTGCACGTCGGCCATCGCGCGGTGATCGAGCGGATGAAGCAGGATGCCGCGGAGCTCGGCGCCCGCACCGTCGCCGTCACCTTCGACCGCAACCCTCTCGAGCTGCTGCGCCCCGAGCTGTGCCCCGAGAACCTCGTCACCACCGAGCGCAAGATCGAGCTGCTCGGCGAGTTCGGGCTCGACGCCACGCTGCTGCTCACGTTCGACCGCGCGCTCGCCTCGCTCGAGGCCGAGGTGTTCGTGCGGAGCATCCTCGTCGACGCGCTCAAGGTCGAGACCGTGCTCGTCGGCCGGGACTTCCGGTTCGGGCACCGCGGGGCGGGCACACCCGAGCTGCTGCGCGAGCTCGGTCCGCAGTACGGCTTCACGGTCGATGTCGTCGAGGACGTGCACCCCGACGGTGGTGAGCGCCGGGTCTCGTCCACCTGGATCCGCGAGCAGCTCGCGCAGGGCGACGTCGCGGGCGCCACCCGCGTGCTCGGCCGGCCGGTGTCGGTCAGCGGCGAGGTCGTGCACGGTCTCAAGCGCGGCCGCGAGCTCGGCTTCCCGACCGCCAACCTCTCGGAGGTCGTCGACGCGCTCGTGCCGGCCGACGGCGTCTACGCCGGATGGCTCGACGACCATGACACCGGCATCCGGCATCCGTCCGCCATCTCGGTCGGCACCAACCCCACGTTCGACGATGTCGAGCGCCGTCAGGTCGAGGCGCACGTGCTGGATGCCGAGGGGCTCGACCTGTACGGTCACCGCGTCACCGTGGTCTTTACCGACCACCTGCGCGGCATGGTCGCCTTCGACGGGCTGGACGCACTGACGGCGCAGATCGCCGCCGACGTCGAGGACGCACGGCACCGGCTGGGCCTCGGCAGCTGACGCGAGATCGTTATCCTGCCGCGTCCGCGTGAGGAGTAGCATCGGCGCCATGCAGACCCGGCCGCGGCTCCTGGTGCTCCTCGCGGCGATCGTGCTGGTGACGACGACCGCGTGCAGTCAGGCCGCGCCCGATCCCGGCGCGTCCGACACCCCGTCCGCTCCGACGTCGTCCGCGACGCCCTCGGCATCCGTAGAGCCCGCCGACGCGACCATCGAGCTCCCCGAGACGTGCGAAGACGCCTTCAGCGTGGCGCTGCGCGATCGGCTCGCCGCCGAGCAGCTGCCGCTCAACGACCCGACGCTCACCATGCCGTCGACCGACGTCACGGCGGGGCAGGAGCTGCTCGAGACCGTGGCGCACCTGCGGTGCAGCTGGGGCGTCGCCTCGGAGGTCGGCATCGCGACCGAGATCGCGCTCATCGATGCCGCGCAGGCTACTGCACTGCAGACGGCACTCGCCGCCGACGGTCTGACCTGCGCGAGCGTCGAGGGCGACGACCAGCAGACGCGCTGCACCCGCGAGGAGAGCTTCGAAGGCGAGATGGCAGGCAAGATCGGCGAGATCCACGTCTTCAAGGGCAACGCCTGGATCTCCACCAAGTGGATCAACGTCGACATGGCGGGCTACGCCGACGACATGGTCGCGACGCTCTGGGCGTGACGGCGCCCTGATGGCGTAGAATCCTGGCGAGGGTCCTGACAATTCCGCGTTTCTGACCAGGTCCGCGTCCAGCCCTCACACTCCGCAGGCTCGCGGTGTCCGTTTCGGAGCCGCTCGCGGAGCGCAAGATCCGGCCCTGCCGGATGACCGGTATACACGCTCAGGAGGAGCATGCCGACCACGGCAACCGCCGCATCGCGGCGCAGGAAGACGTCCCGTCGCGACGATGAGGCGCCGCTGATCCCGATCCTCGCCCGCAAGGTGCGCGAGATCGAGGCCAAAGCCCAGCGATCCAAGCTCGGCCCCACGAACCGCGTCAAGTTCCAGGTGATCGCCTTTCTCGTCCGCGAGGAGCGCGCCAGAGTCAAGGCGGATGCCGAGCTGACGGATGCGGCCCGCGCCGAGCTGCTGAAGCGGCTCGACGGCGTCGCGACCATCCTCGCGAAGACCGCCGCGCGCGACACCTCGCTCATCCAGCTGCTCGAGGCCGATCAGGCCACCTCACCGGTCGCGAAGCGCATGCGCCGCGACTGGCTGCTCGAATCGGGTGCGGAACTCGCACCGGAGGAGCTGATCATCACCGACATCGCGCCCGTGCAGGCGCCGGTGGTGCCCGCCGCGCTGGCCGAGAAGCAGGTCACCCCGCCCTCCGTCGAGGCGCGTCAGCTGGCCAACCCGTTCCTCGCGCCCGATCTGACCCCGCGCGCAGCCGTCGTCCCTCGTCGCCGGCTCGACAGCTGGGAGCTGATGGGGCCGCTGTACAAGTCGTTCGAGACCGGGGCCGGCGGGGGAGCGGCCACCATGGAGCTGCCGCCGACCCCCGAGTACGACCACATCTCGCCCAAGGGGCGCGAGGTCATGGCCCACCAGGCGCGCTTCCTCGAGGCAGTGCGCGCAGGGCACCGCAGCTTCCTGCTCGCCGACGAGCCGGGTCTCGGCAAGACCGCGCAGTCGGCGCTGGCTGCGTCGATCGCCGACGCCTACCCGCTGCTCGCCGTCGTGCCGAACGTCGTGAAGATGAACTGGCTGCGCGAGGTCGAGCGCTGGACGCCGCAGCGGCGCGCCACCGTCATCCAGGGCGACGGCAGCGACATCGACGCCTTCGCCGACGTGTTCATCGTGAACTACGAGATCCTCGACCGCCACCTGTCCTGGCTGTCGTCGATCGGCCTCAAGGGCATGGTCGTCGACGAGGCGCACTTCATCAAGAACCTGTCCTCGCAGCGTTCCCAGAACGTGCTGGCGCTGGCCGGCCGCATCCGCGAGCGCGAGCGCAACCCGCTCATGCTGGCGCTCACCGGAACCCCGCTGATCAACGACGTCGAGGACTTCGACGCGATCTGGCGCTTCCTCGGCTGGACGAACGGCGAGAAGCCGGGCGCCGAGCTGATGGAGAAGCTCGACGCCACCGGGCTCACCCCGGCCGACAAGTCGTTTTACGCCGAGGCCCGCGAAGCCGTCATCTCGATGGGCATCGTCAGGCGCAAGAAGAAGGACGTCGCCGCAGACCTGCCCGACAAGCTCATCGCCGACCTGCCGGTGCAGCTGGACGACGAGTTCGGGCGCGGCATCCGTCAGGCCGAACGCGAGCTGGGCGAGCGGATGGCGGCCAAGTACCGCCGCATCGTCGAGGCGCGAGCCGCCGCGCACGGCGCGGGCTCGGGTGAGATCGACGAGGACATCGTGCGCCTCGTCGCGCACAATGAGCTCGAGGAGTCGAAGGCCGCCGGCACCGGTGGCGACAACGTCTTCACCATGGTGCGCAAGATCGGCCAGGCCAAGGCGCTGCTCGCCGCCGACTACGCCGCGCAGCTGCAGCGCTCGGTCGAGAAGGTCGTCTTCTTCGCCAAGCACGTCGACGTCATGGACCAGGCCGAGGCGCACTTCGCCGCGGCCGGCATCAAGGCCGTGTCGATCCGCGGTGATCAGACCACCCCGGCGCGTCAGCAGGCCATCGATGCGTTCAACACCGACCCCGAGGTCGGCATCGCGGTCTGCTCGCTGACTGCGGCGGGCGTGGGCGTGAACCTTCAGGTGGCGTCGAACGTCGTGCTGGCGGAGCTCAGCTGGACGGCCGCCGAGCAGACCCAGGCGATCGACCGCGTGCACCGCATCGGTCAGGACGAGCCGGTCACCGCGTGGCGCATCATCGCCGCGCACACGCTCGACACGAAGATCGCCGAGTTGATCGATCAGAAGCAGGGGCTCGCCGCGCGCGCCCTCGACGGCGAGGCCGTGGAGGAGACGCCGGGTGAGTCCGTGCAGCTGGCGGCGCTCATGCACCTGCTGCGCGAGGCACTCGGCGGCGCCTGAGCAGCATCCGTTCGAAAGGGGCGTTAAGAACTTCGGTTCTTGACGCCCCTTTCGACGTCTCTCGGGTTGATTCTTGTCAAGAACGCTGGAGCGGTGCCTGGCGGCCGTCAAAATCATCGATTCTCACCGTCAGAAAATGGCGCCGGCGCGCGCGGGCCACTATGGTCGAAGCAGGCAGCGTCGCCTTTCTCCCCTTTCCCGAAGCACGAAGGCACCAGCATGAAGATCGGCATTCTCACGAGCGGCGGCGACTGCCCCGGCTTGAACGCAGTCATCCGCGGCATCGTGCTCAAGGGCACCACCAACTACCAGCTCGAGTTCGTCGGCATCCGCGACGGCTGGCGCGGCGTCGTCGACGGCGACTTCTTCCCACTCACCCGCCACGAGGTGAAGGGCCTGTCGAAGGTCGGCGGCACCATCCTCGGCACCAGCCGCACCAACCCCTACGACGGACCCCGCGGCGGCGCCGAGAGCATCGCCAAGACCCTCGCGGCGCACAACATCGACGGCATCGTCGCGATCGGCGGCGAGGGCACCCTGGCCGCCGCGGATCGCCTGTCGAACGACGGCATCAACGTGCTCGGCGTGCCGAAGACCATCGACAACGACCTGCGCGCCACCGACTACTCCTTCGGCTTCGACACCGCGGTCAACATCGCCACCGACGCGATGGACCGCCTGCGCACCACCGGCGACTCGCACCAGCGCTGCATGGTCGCCGAGGTCATGGGCCGCCACGTCGGCTGGATCGCCCTGCACGCCGGCATGGCCGCAGGCGCTCACGTGATCTGCATCCCCGAGGTGCCGATGTCGATGGACGAGATCACCGCGCTCGTGACCAGCGCGTTCGACCGCGGTCGTGCGCCGCTGGTCGTCGTGTCGGAGGGCTTCAAGCTCGAGGGCATGGACGAGGCGTACAGCGACAAGGGCCTGGATGCCTTCAACCGGCCGCGCCTGGGCGGCATCAGCGAGATCCTCGCGCCCGAGATCGAGCGGATCACCGGCATCGAGACGCGCTCGACCGTGCTCGGGCACATTCAGCGCGGCGGATCGCCCTCGGGCTTCGACCGCGTGCTCGCGACGCGTCTCGGCCTGAACGCGGCCGACGCGCTCATCGACGGCGCCTGGGGTCAGATGGTCGCCATGCGCGGCACCGACATCGTGCGGGTGCCGTTCGCCGAGGCGCTCGGCGAGCTCAACACCGTGCCGCGCGAGCGCTACGACGAGGCCGCCGCGCTGTTCGGCTGATCTTCAGCGCTTCTCAGAACAGGAGAACAGCGCGCCGCAGGAAGAATTCTCGCGTCTTCGCCTGCGGCGGGCTGTTCGCCTGTTCTCGGCTCGCCGGCCGGCCGGCTCAGTCCGCCAGGCCGAGCACGTCCAGCATCCAGGCGATCTCGAAGGCGCGCTCGCGCCACGCGTTGTAGCGCCCGCTCACTCCGCCGTGACCGGCCGACATCTCGCACTTCATCATCACGTCCTGCGCGCCGGCGTGCCGCAGCGCGGCCACCCACTTCGCCGGCTCCACGTACAGCACCCGCGTGTCGTTCAGCGAGGTCATCGCGAGGATGCGCGGGTACCCGGCATCCTCGCGGATGTTCTCGTACGGGGTGTACGTCTTCATGTACGCGTAGACCTCGGGGTCGTGCAGCGGGTCGCCCCACTCATCCCACTCCACGACCGTGAGTGGCAGAGACGGGTCGAGGATCGACGTCAGCGCGTCCACGAACGGCACGGCGGCGAGGATGCCGGCGAACAGCTCCGGGGCGAGGTTCGCCACCGCGCCCATGAGCAGACCGCCCGCGCTGCCGCCCTCGGCGACCATCCGCTCCGGCGTCGTGACACCGGTGTCGACCAGATGCCGGCCGCACGCGATGAAGTCGGTGAACGTGTTGCGCTTCGCGAGCTCCTTGCCGTCCTCGTACCAGTGCCGGCCCATCTCGCCGCCGCCGCGCACGTGCGCCACGGCGAAGATGATGCCGCGGTCCATCATCGACAGCCGCATGGTCGAGAAGCCGGGGTCGATCGAGTGCTCGTACGAGCCGTAGCCGTACAGGTGCAGCGGTCGCGGCTCTGCTCCCGGCTCGCCGAAGGAGCGCTTCCAGACCAGTGACACGGGCACCTGCACGCCGTCGGGCGCCGTCGCCCACACCCGCTGCTGACCGTAGTCCGCAGGGTCATAGCCGCCCAGCACCGGCTGCTGCTTGCGGACATGCTTCTCGCCGGTCGCGAGCTCCAGCTCGAGCACGATCGAGGGCGTCACGAAGGACGTGAACCCCATCCGCAGGAACGGCGCGTGCCACTCCGGATTCCCGCTGAAGTACGCCTCGTAGAGCGGCTCGTCGAAGTCGACCACGTCGAGTGCGCCCGTGCGGTAGTCGAGCATCGCCGCGCGCGGCATGCCCTCGGAGCGGTACTCGACGGTCGCGAAGTCGCGGAAGCAGTCGACGTCGAGCAGGCGACGACCGGGGGTGTGCGGCAGCAGTACGGTGCGCTCGCCCTGCGGGTCGGATGCCGCGACCGAGACGAGCTCGAAGTCCAGGGCGTCGTCGTTGTGCAGGATCAGGAGACGATCTTCTCCGTCGACGATCGCATGGTCGACGGAGTACTCCACGCCGTCGCGACGCGGCCAGACCATCTGCGGTGCGGCGGTGAGGTCGGCGAGGTCGACGAGCAGCTCCTCGCTGGTGATCTTCGAGCCCAGTCCGATCACCAGGTACCGCTTGCTGCGGGTGATGCCGGCGCCGAGCCAGAACCGCTCGTCCGGTTCGTGGAACAGCTTCACGTCATCCGCGACGGGCGTGCCGAGACGGTGCAGCCACAACGTGTCGGGGCGCCAGGCCTCATCACGGGTCGTGTAGATCACCGACAGCCCGTCGGGGGTGAAGAACGCCTGCCCGGTGTTCTCGATGACGTCGTCGAAGCGCTCACCGGTGCCGAGGTCGCGCACGTGCACCGTGTACAGCTCCGACCCCTCGACGTCGACAGACCACAGCAGACGGGTGCCGTCATCGGACACGTCGAACGCGCCGAGCGAGAAGAACTCGTGTCCCTCCGCCTCGACGTTGCCGTCGAGCAGCACCTCCTCGCCCGGCACGGGAACGCCGGGCTCCAGCACCGGGGGAGTCCAGTCGTCGCCGTGCGCGGCGGTGCGGCACTGGATGCCGTACTGCGCACCCTCCTCGGTGCGGCCGTAGTACCACCAGTCGCCTCGTCGGGTCGGCACTGACAGGTCGGTCTCGAGCACACGGGCCTTGACCTCCTGGAACAGCTGCTCGCGCAGCGGCTCGAGGTGCGCGGTGCGGGCATCCGTATAGGCGTTCTCGGCCTCGAGGTGCGAGACGACCTCGGCATCCTCCTTGGCGCGCAGCCACTCGTAGGGGTCCTCGAAGGCATCCCCGTGGTGCGTGCGGGTGACGGGGCGGCGCGCCGCCGCAGGCGGCCGGATGCTGGATTCGCTCACGCCTCAACGCTAGTCGAGCAGGGGTGTCACAAGTTGACCGGCGGCGTGGCAGGGTGGGAGGATTCCTACGGGCCGGTATACGGATCATGAACCCACGGTGAACTCTTCGTTCGTCACGCCGAGCTCTCGGCATCCCCTCCCTGGCAGTCCCAACGAAAGAGAACGGTGGAAACCGCAGCCCTCATCGTCGTGCTGGTCATCGCACTGGCACTGTTCTTCGACTTCACCAACGGATTCCACGACACGGCGAACGCCATGGCGACGCCGATCGCGACCGGGGCTCTGAAGCCCAAGACCGCCGTGCTGCTCGCCGCAGTGCTCAACCTCGTAGGCGCCTTCCTGTCGACTGAGGTCGCCAAGACGGTCTCGGGCGGCATCGTCCGCGAGGACGCGATCCTCGAGAAGGGTGCGGAGGTCTTCCTCCCGCTGATCTTCGCGGGCCTCATCGGCGCGATCACCTGGAACATGCTCACCTGGCTGCTCGGCCTGCCGTCGTCGTCCTCGCACGCGCTGTTCGGCGGCCTCATCGGCGCCACCCTCGTGGGCGTCGGCGCGACCGGCATCGACTTCGGCATGGTGCTGTCGAAGATCATCCTGCCCGCGCTGATCGCCCCGCTCACGGCCGGCGTCATCGCATTCCTCGCGACCCGCATCGCCTACGCGGTCACGCGCCGCTATGACGGCAAGCCCGACGGCCGCTCCGGCTTCCGCTGGGGGCAGATCTTCACCTCGTCGCTGGTGGCGCTCTCGCACGGCACGAACGACGCGCAGAAGACGATGGGCGTCATCACGCTCGCGCTGATCACGATCGGCTGGCAGACCGGCGACCCCGGCAGCGACAGCTACCACAACCCGGAGTTCTGGGTCATCGCGGCCTGCGCCTTCACGATCGCGCTCGGCACCTACCTCGGCGGATGGCGCATCATCCGCACCCTCGGCAAGGGCCTCACCGAGGTCAAGCCGGCTCAGGGCTTCTCGGCCGAGAGCTCGACGGCCGCGACCATCCTCGCCTCCAGCGCGCTGGGCTTCGCCCTGTCGACCACGCAGGTCGCCTCCGGCTCGGTGATCGGCTCCGGGCTCGGCCGCCGCGGTTCGACCGTCCGCTGGCGCACCGCGGGCCGCATCGCGATCGGCTGGCTGCTCACCCTTCCGGCCGCGGGTGCCGTCGGCGCGTTCGCCGCACTGCTCGTCGTCTGGCTGGGCAACTGGGGCGTCGGGATCGACGCCGTGCTCGCCCTCGCGATCATCATCGGCCTGTTCCTGCGCTCGCGGCGCGACCAGGTCACGCACGCGAACGCGATGAGCGATGTGGCCGAGTCCGGCCTCGCCGTCGACCTGCCCGACGTGCCGGGCCCCACCCGCCGGCACAGCCGCATGGAGCTGGTGCGGGCGCTGGAGCGCGCCGAGCGCAAGGCCGACGAGGCCGAGCAGGCGGCACGCCGCGCGAAGAAGCTCAAGAAGTCGGGTGCCTCGCCGAGCGAGATCAAGGCGGCGCGCAAGGCCGCCGAGAAGGCCGCCCAGAAGTACGCCGAAGCCGAGGAGGCCGCGAAGGAGTGGGAGGTGCTCAGCGCCAGCCGCCGAGCACGCGCGAAGCTCGCCGAGTGGGACCTCGACGTGGCTGAGCAGGAGGACGCGCGATGACCATCGACTGGCTCGCCTTCGTGAACGTGTTCGTCGCGGCGCTGGTCGGCGCCGTCGCGATCGTGCTGTTCTACGCGCTCGGCCTGCGGATGCTCGTGCGTGCCGGTCGGGTGCCGGTCGTCACCCCCGCCGAGTTCACCGACGCGATCACCGTGATCTCCGAGAAGGAACTGCGCAAAGCCGCGAAGCACGCCGAGAAGGCCGCGCGCAAGAGCCCGCTCACCGAGGGGCAGAAGACGCTCGCGTTCCTCGCGGCGATCGGATGCTTCGCGCTGTGCGGCGCCGCGGTGATCGGCGGCATCCTGATCATCGTCATCGGGCACTGACACGCACCTGATGCCGACGTCGGCCCGCGGCCGTAGGCTGGGCGCATGATCGACATGCCCGCTTTCGGACGCCATCAGCCGGCGACGCACACGATCATCCACCTCAGCGATCCGCATTTCCTCGCCGGTGGCGCCCGTCACTCCGGGGGAGCGGACTCGCAGGGCAACTTCGCGCACACGCTCGCCGCGGTGCGCCGGGTGCATTCGCATCCCTCCGCGATCGTCGTGACCGGCGATCTCACCGACTTCGGCGAGCCCGACGCGTATCGTCGGCTTCGCGCCGCGCTCGAGCCGGTCGGCGAGGAGCTCGGCTGCCCGATCGTGTGGGTAGCGGGCAACCACGACGAGCGGCCGGCGCTGCGCGCCGAGCTGCTCGACGGTGAGCCCACGGAGGAGCCCATCACCGGGGTGTGGGATCTCGACGGGCTGCGCCTGATCGCGCTCGACTCGACCGTGCCCGGCTGGCATCACGGCGACATCGACGAGGCCCAGCGCGCATGGCTGACCGAGGTGCTGAAGGATGCCGCGCCGCACGGCACGCTGCTCGCCATGCACCACCCGCCGCTGCCCGCGCACGTGCCGCTGTTCGACATCCTCGAGCTTCGGCACCAGGACGAGCTCGCCGAAGTGATCCGCGGCACCGACGTGCGCGGCATCCTCGCCGGGCATTTGCACTATTCCTCGTCCGGCATGTTCGCGGGTGTGCCGGTGAGCGTGGCCTCGTCCACGTGCTACACGATGAATCTCGGGCGCCCTGCCGCCGAGGTGAACGGCATGGATGCCGCGCAGTCGTTCCAGCTCGTGCACGTCCGCCCCGAGACCATCACGCACACCGTGGTGCCGGTGGCCGAGGCGCCGACGGGCGACTACTTCAGCGAGGAGTGGGTGCGGCGCATGGCGGCCCTGTCTCCGCAGGAGCGGCTCGAGGCCTTCTCGCGCAAGCCTCCTCGCCCCGAGGCGTAGACTGGGGGCATCCCCCGGTTCCCATCCAGCCACCACCCCACAAGGAAGTGACATGGCCGCCGATGCGCCTGCCCTGACCCGTACAGAGACCGATTCCCTCGGAAGCATGGAGATCCCCGCCGACGCCTATTGGGGGGTGCACACGGCTCGGGCGGAGGCGAACTTCCCGATCACGAAGCGACCCATCTCGGTGTACCCGGATCTCGTGCGGGCCCTCGCGATGGTCAAGCAGGCCAGCGCCCGTGCGAACAAGGAGATCGGCGTGCTCGACGCCGAGAAGGCCGACCTCATCGACCGCGCCGCGCAGCGTGTGATCGACGGCGAGTTCCACGACCAGTTCGTCGTCGGAGTCATCCAGGGCGGCGCCGGGACCTCGACCAACATGAACGCGAACGAGGTCATCACCAACATCGCGCTCGAGATGGCCGGCCGCGAGAAGGGCGACTACGCGTTCCTCTCGCCGATCGACCACACGAACCGCAGCCAGTCCACGAACGACGTGTACCCGACCGCCGTGAAGATCGGCCTGTCGCTGAACCTGCGCTCGCTGCTCGACGAGCTCGATCTGCTGCGGCGTGCGTTCCTGGCGAAGTCGGGCGAGTTCCACGACGTGCTGAAGGTCGGCCGTACCCAGCTGCAGGATGCCGTGCCGATGACGCTCGGCCAGGAGTTCCACGGCTTCGCGACGACTCTGGGCGAGGACCACAGCCGCCTCACCGAGAACGCGTCGCTCATGTTCGAGATCAACATGGGCGCCACCGCGATCGGCACCGGCATCACCACGCACCGCGACTACGCGCCGACCGTGCTCAAGCACCTGCGCGAGATCACCGGGCTCGACCTCGAGACCGCGAGCGACCTGGTCGAGTCGACCAGCGACACCGGCGCGTTCATGTCGTTCTCATCGTCGCTCAAGCGCAACGCGATCAAGCTCTCGAAGATCTGCAACGACCTGCGCCTGCTCTCCTCGGGTCCGCAGGCCGGCCTCGGCGAGATCAACCTGCCCGCCCAGCAGGCCGGCTCCAGCATCATGCCGGGCAAGGTCAACCCCGTGATCCCCGAGGTCGTCAACCAGGTCGCCTTCGCAGTGGCCGGCGCCGACGTGACCGTGACCATGGCCGTCGAGGGCGGCCAGCTGCAGCTGAACGCCTTCGAGCCGGTGATCGCGCACTCGATCTTCCAGTCGATCACGTGGATGCGCCAGGCGATGTGGACCCTGCGGGTGAACTGCGTCGAGGGCATCACCGCGAACCGCGACCGCCTGGGCGCGATGGTGGGCGCCTCAGTGGGTGTCGTCACGGCGCTGACGCCGTTCATCGGCTATGCGGCGTCCGCTGCTCTCGCGAAGACCGCACTGCTGACCAACCGCAACATCGCCGACCTCGTCGTCGAGGCCGGCTTGATGACGCGCGAGGAGGTGCTGAAGCAGATCTCTCCGGCACGCCTGTCGGGCCTGGAGGCGGTGACCTCGGCGATCCCGGTGATCGCGGCGGAGGATCTCCCGCAGGCGTGAGCCCCGGTACGCGAAGAGCCGCCGCCCCGGTCGGGACGGCGGCTCTTCGGCATCCGGATCAGTCCAGGATGCGGCAGTGCGTGGTGAGCTCGCCGATGCCGTCGATGCCGACCGTCACGGTGGAGCGGTCGCGCAGGAAGATCTGCGGGTCGCGCGAGTAGCCTGCTCCGCCGGGACTGCCCGTGGAGATGAGGGTGCCGGGCTGCAGGGTGATCGACTGCGACAGGTGCGCGATCAGGGTGGCCACCGAGCGCACCATCTGCCCGGTCGACGCGTCCTGCACGGTGTGACCGTCGACGACGGTCCAGATGTGCAGGTCCTGCGGGTCGGCGATCTCGTCGGCCGTGACGACGAAGGGCCCGGTCGGGGTGAACCCGTCGAAGGACTTGCAGCGCGACCACTGCGCCTCGGCGAACTGGATGTCGCGGGCGGTGATGTCGTTGACGACCGTGTAGCCCCAGACGGCGTCGAGCGCCTCATCGGCGGAAACGTCCTTCGCCGGACGGCCGATGAGCACGCCGAGCTCGGCCTCGTAGTCGACCGACTCGCTGAGCGAGCGCGGCCAGGAGGTGGTCTCGCCGTGACCGGCGAGCGAGTTGGGCCACAGCGTGAACACGGTCGGGGCGGTGTCGGTCTTCAGGCCGAGCTCGCTGGAGTGCGCTGCGTAGTTCAGGCCGACGGCCAGCACGGCCGGGGGAGCGATGACCGCGGAGGCGTACGAGAATCCGTTCAGCGGATGCCGGGGTGCGCCGCCCGCCGCGAGTGCCTCGCGCAGCTGCGCGAGAGCCTCGTCACCGCCCTCGATGAGCTGCTGCAGAGTCGACGGGGCGGGGGAGAGGAGGTCGCTGATGAGGACGGCCTCGTCGCCGTCGACGACGGCGAGCTGGAGGGAATCGGACTCGGAAGCGCGCAGATGGGCGAAACGCATTCTTCTACGCTACCGGCCATTGCCGTGGCGGCGTCTCAGGCGACCTCTAGGCTTTCAGCATGAGCTTTGGAGGACAGCCCCCCGCATACTCTCCGCCGCCCGCGGGTTTCGCGTCGGCCTTCGACCGTCCCGCCGCGTATGCGCCGCCAACTCCGCAGGCGCCGTCGCCGGCACCGGCGATGCCCGCGCTGCCGCTGCCGGTGCGCAAGGGCCGCTCGGCCTCGATCTGGCTGTTCGGCATCCTCGGCTTCGTGATGCTTGCGCTGATCGCGTACTTCACTCTGGCGCTCGGCGCCGCGGCATCCGTCATCGGGATGGTGCTGGCACTCGTGCCGCTGGGCATCGTGCTCCTCGGTGTGCGGCTCATCGACCGCTGGGAGCCGGAGCCGCGCAGCCTCGTGATCTTCGCCCTGGCGTGGGGCGCGATCGTCTCGATCGGGCTGACGCTGCTCTTCGACCTCGCCCTCACGGTCGCCGCCGGCATGCGCGACGACTTCTTCACCGCGGTCATCCAGGCGCCCATCATCGAGGAGATCACCAAGGGCCTCGGCGTGTTCCTCGTGCTCGTGATCGGCCGCCGCGCCTTCGACGGCCCGGTCGACGGCGTCGTGTACGGCGCGCTGGTGGGGGCGGGCTTCGCCTTCACCGAGAACATCCAGTACTTCGGCATCAGCCTCATCGAGGGCGGCGCCGTGCAGCTCACTCTCACGTTCGTGCTGCGCGGGCTGGTGTCGCCGTTCGCGCACGCGATGTTCACGGCGCTGACCGGCTTCGCGATGGGGCTCGCGGTGCGCCGCGGGGGCAGTGCCGCGAGCGTGATCGGCGCCGGCGCCCTCGGCCTGCTCGGCGCGATCGCCCTGCACGCGTTCTGGAACGGCTCCTCGCTGCTCGGCGACTTCATCGTGCTGTACCTGACCACCCAGGTGCCGCTGTTCGTGGGCTTCATCCTCGGCATCATCGCGCTGCGCCGCGAAGAGGCGAGACTGACCAAGTCGCGGCTGGACGACTACGCGGCCGCCGGGTGGTTCACCCGCGAGGAGGTCACGATGCTGGCCACGCCCGCCGGGCGCAAGGCCGGGATGCAGTGGGCAGCGGGGCTGCGCGGCGACCGCCGCCCGCTGATGCGCTCGTTCATCCACGACGCCGCGGCGCTCGCGGCGGTGCGCCAGCGCGCTCTGCACGGCCACGACGCCTATGCGGCCGCGGACGAGCAGGCGCTGCTGCTGCGCGCACGGGCCACCAGGGCGCAGCTGCTCGCGTACTGAGGCCGACGGAACGCCTGCGGACAGACTCAGCGCCCGGTGCTGCGGCGATGCCTGCGAGTCTCCCGGGCGCTGAGTTGGTCTACTGACAGAGTGCACTCGCCTCGCGCGGAAGTCAAGGGTTCGGCGGCGAGGAGTTCCCGGCCGAGTTCGCCCTCAGCGGAGCATCCGCGTTGACCGCGGCCCGCGAATCGGGGTTGGATGTAGCCATGACTGAACGCACGAAGCCTGAGTTCGACGCACCGACCGGACCCGCCCCGGAGGAGCTCGTCATCCGCGACATCGTCGTCGGTGACGGCGACGAGGCGAAGCCGGGCGACACCGTCACCGTGCACTACGCGGGTGTCGAGTACGACTCCGGCGAGGAGTTCGACTCCTCGTGGGGGCGCGGCGAGACCATCCAGTTCCCGCTGCGCGGCCTGATCCAGGGCTGGCAGGACGGCATCCCCGGCATGAAGGTCGGCGGTCGTCGCGAGCTGGTCATCCCGCCGCACCTCGCCTACGGCCCCGCCGGTGCCGGTCACTTCCTCTCCGGCAAGACCCTCATCTTCATCATCGACCTGGTGTCGGTCGGCTGACCTCCGACGCCTCGGCGAACCCCCGTCCGCATCCGCGGGCGGGGGTTTTCTGTGAGATCACTGAGTACGGGAATGCATGCAAGTGAATGTAAGTTATCCCTCGACGAGCCGCGCGACAGCGGCACCATGATCTGAGGAGAAGCACACATGTCGATCGAGATTCCCGGCTACCGCCCCGGCACCTGGGTTCTGGACCCCTCGCACAGCGAGGTCACCTTCAGCGTCCGCCACATGATGATCTCGAAGGTGCGCGGCTCCTTCGGCATCAAGAACGCCACGCTCGTCGCCCCCGAGAACCCCCTCGAGGCGAAGGTGGAGGCATCGGTCGACGTCACCTCGATCGACACCAACGACGAGGGCCGCGACCAGCACCTGCGCTCGGCCGACTTCTTCGACACCGAGAACTTCCCGACGATGGAGTTCGTCTCCACCGGCGCCCGCGTGCAGGACGGCGACTTCTACGTCGACGGCGACCTCACCATCCGCGGCGTGACCAAGCCGGTCAGCTTCGAGTTCGACTTCGGCGGCTTCGGGCAGGACCCGTGGGGCAACTACAAGGCCGGCGCCTCGGCCAAGACCGTCATCAACCGCGAGGACTTCGGCCTGACGTGGAACGCCGCGCTCGAGACCGGCGGCGTGCTGGTCGGCAAGGACATCACGATCAACCTCGACCTGCAGGGCGCCCTGCAGGCTTGAGGTGAGCGATCGTCGCCGCTGAGCCCCGCACCCGATCAGGGTGCGGGGCTCAGCGCGTCGTAGGCACGGAAGCGCGGGCTCAGCCGAGCGAAGGTCGCGGCGAGGCCGATCACCAGAAGACCGCCGAGCAGCGGCGGGAACCACAGCGACGTCACGGTCGCCAGCGCGCCGGCGTACAGCGCGCCGACACGGGGCCCGCCCGCGACCACGATGATGAAGATGCCCTGCAGGCGCCCGCGCATCGTGTCGGGCACGGCCGCCTGCATCATCGTGTTGCGGTAGATCGAGCTGACGTTGTCGCTCGCGCCCGACAGCGCCAGCGCGATGCAGGCGGCGATCACGAGCCCGATGTGCGCGGAGTCCTCGGATGCCGGCGGCAGGAACACCCCGATCAGCAGCACCACGCCGAACAGCGCGATGGCCGCACCGTACGCCTGCACGGCCCGGGCGATGCCGCGGCCGTGCCAGCGGTACTGCACGACGCGGCCCGAGAACAGGCTCGAGACGAAGGTGCCGACGGCGACCGCGGCCGTGAGGATGCCGGTCGTGATCGCACCGCCGCCGAGCAGCAGCGTGCCGAGGGCGGGGAACAGCACGAGCGGCTGCCCGAACGTCATAGCGATGATGTCCATCAGGTACTGCATCCGGATGTTGCTCGCCCGGCGCAGGAACTGCCAGCCGTCCACGAGGGAGGCGAGCCCCGGCCGCACGATCTCGCCTTCGGGGCGAAGGCGGGGGAGCGTCCACAGGCCGAGGAACATCGCGAGCATGAGCAGCACGTCGATCGTGTAGGTCCAGCCGAAGCCGGTGAGCGCCACGAGCATGCCGGCGACGGCCGGGCCGACCATCACGGTGAGGCCGAACGAGACGCCGTTGAGAGCCGAGGCGGCCGCGAGCTGCTCGCGCGGGATCAGCCGGGGCACGATCGCGGTGCGCGTCGCCATGCCCACCGAGTTCGCGGCCGCCGTGATCATGCTCAGGGCGTACAGCCACCAGATCGTCTCGCCGCCGGTCCACGTCAGCGTCGCGAGCAGCGCGGTGGAGGCGAAGGCGACGGATGCCGCGATGAGCGCCACCCTGCGCCGGTCGAACGCATCGGCGAGCATCCCGCCGTAGAGCCCGGCGAGGATCATCGGCACGAGTCCGGCGACGGCGATCATCGACACCGCGAACGTGCTGGTGGTCAGCTCGTAGACGTGCAGCATCACCGTGACGATCGTGAGCTGGCCACCGATCCCGGCCAGCGACGAGCCGATCCACATCCGCGCGAAGGCGGGGGAGGAACGCAGGGGGGAGAGGTCGATCAGATGACCGCGAGGGAGCTGCACTCCACGAGGCTACCGACTGCGCAGGGTTGGTCGGCCGAGTGCGTCCTCTGCTGGTAGACTTCTGAGGTTGCCGTTTGATCGGCCGCGGATAAAGAGAGCCCACGCATCAGGCGTCGGGCACCGCGCAACAAGCAGAGAGGGGATCGAATCTATGGCACTGGAAGCAGACGTCAAGAAGGCGATCATCGAAGAGTACGCGACGCACCCCGGTGACACCGGATCCCCCGAGGTGCAGGTCGCAATGCTGACGCAGCGCATCAAGGACCTCACCGAGCACCTCAAGGAGCACAAGCACGACCACCACTCGCGTCGTGGCCTGTTCCTGCTCGTCGGTCAGCGCCGTCGTCTGCTCGGCTACCTCCAGGACATCGACATCGAGCGCTACCGCTCGCTGATCGAGCGTCTCGGACTGCGCCGCTAAGCGACCAGCGTTCAATCGCGCAGAACATTCTTGGAAGGCCTCCCCACGGTGTGGGGAGGCCTTCATCATTCCCGGCCGGTCAGGCCTTCGTGCTCAGCAGGTCGGGGTGGTGGATCTCGACCACGTTCGGGTGGGCGCGCAGCCGGTAGCGCAGCGCGTTCTCGCCGTACACGCCGTCGATCGGGTTCTCTCCCTCGCCGGCGACGCCTCGAGCCTGCGCGCGCAGCTCCTCAGGCAGGTCGATGACCGGCACCTGCGAGTCCAGAGCGGGGTTGAAGAAGAACGGCACCGAGATGCGGTCGTGAGGGGCCTTGGGTGAGAACACCCGGTGCTTGGTGGCCTTCAGGTAGCCGCCCGTGGCGTACTCGAGCATCTCGCCGATGTTGACGATGAAGGTGTCGTCCACGGGCGGAGCATCCACCCACACGCCGTCCCGCTCGACCTGCAGGCCGCCCTTGCCCGGCTCCACCCAGAGCAGCGTGAGCACCCCGCCGTCCTTGTGGATGCCGACGCCCTGCTGCGGCTCCACGGCGTCGGTGCCGGGGTAGCGCACGATCTTCAGCAGGCTCTCGGCCCGCTCGAAGGCGGCGTCGAAGTGCGTGGGGGCGGCGCCGAGCGACTCCGCCCAGCTGCTCAACAGTCGACGCGCGATGCGACTCAGACCTTCGCGCCACTCCTCGGCCACCTCGCGCAGCTCGGGCTGCGCCTCGGGCCACAGATTCGGGCCGATCAGCCGGTTGAAGGCCGGACCGCCGGCCACCGGCTCGCTCTCCGGCCCGATGTCGATCTGCTCGCGCCAGTCGACCTTGCCCTGGGTGAGCTCGCCGCCGATGCGCGTGTAGCCGCGGAACTGCGGGCTGTGCACGTTCTCGATCGCCAGCTTCTGCTCCTCGGGCAGCGCGAAGAAGTCGCGCGCGGCCTGCTGCAGCCGGCGGAACAGCTCGTGGCGGATGCCGGTGCCGGTCAGGTAGAAGAAGCCGACGTCGCGGGTCGCGGCGCGCAGGTCGTCGCGGAACGCGGCGGCCTCCTCCTCGCCGGCGTCGAGGCGCGAGAGGTCGAGGACGGGAAGGTTCAGTGGGGCCATGAGTAGACGGTAGGAGTCGGATGCTGTGATTCGGCGCTTTGTTGCGAACTCCGGCGCTATCACCGCGGTGCGACCGTCACATTCGGTTGCGCAGAGGTGTTGCGTGACGACGTCGGCGGCGGGTGTACGCTTTTTAGGTAAGGCACCCCTTACTCTCCGTCTTCCTCTGGAGTCCGAAGCGCGTGTTCGCCACTCTCCTGATCGGCCTGCGAGAAGGTCTGGAAGCCGCGCTCGTCGTCGGCATCCTGATCGCCTACATCCGTCGCATCGGCCGCACCGACGTGCTGCCGCGCCTGTGGGCGGGCATCGGTCTCGCGGTCGCCCTCGCCCTCGGCATCGGCGCGGTGCTGACCTTCGGCGCCTATGCGCTGACCACGCAGGCGCAGGAGCTCATCGGCGGCGGACTGTCGCTGCTGGCCGTCGCGATGGTCACCTGGATGGTGTTCTGGATGCAGAAGGCCGGGCGCACCATGAAGGCCTCGCTCGAGGGCGGGCTGGACAGAGCCCTGGCGACCGGAGGCCTGTGGGCGCTGATCGCGATCGGATTCGTCTCAGTCGCGCGCGAGGGCATCGAGACCACCCTGCTGCTGTGGTCGATGGTGCAGTCCTTCGGCGACGCCCCGCTCGCCCTGCTCGGCGCGCTGCTCGGTCTCGCGATCGCCGTCGTGGTCGGCTGGCTGCTCGCCCGCGGCGCCGTGCGCCTCGACCTGCGTCGCTTCTTCGCCTGGACGGGCGGGTTCCTCGTGGTCGTGGCCGCCGGAGTGCTCGCCTACGCCGTCATGGATCTGCAGGAGGCCGGTGCGCTGCCCGGACCGTTCACCGCCGGCGCCCCGACGGACCCGCTCACCGGCGCCGTGCAGACCGGCCCCGCGGCCTTCCCGCTCGGCTGGGCGTTCGACGTGCGCGACACGATCGCTCCCGGCGGTCCGCTCGCCACCGTGCTGCAGGCCGTCATCGGCTTCATGCCGCGGATGAGCTGGCTGCAGGTCATCGCCTGGGTGCTCTACGTGCTCATCGTCGGCGCCTTCTTCGTGCGCGGTCTTCGCGGTCGCCCCGCGCGCCCCGCGCGGCAGCATCCGTCCGCTTCGGCCGCCGTCTCGGCGCCCGACTCCGGCCTCACTCCGTCCACCACCCTCACTCCGTCCACCTCCGCCGCATCGGCGTCGTCCCCCTCAGGAGCATCATGACTCTCGCCCCTCGCGCACTCGGCGCGCTCCTCGTCGCCGGTGCCGGCGCCCTGCTGCTCAGCGGCTGCGTCGCCAAGGCCGACGTCGCAGCCGGCGGCGACTCGGCGTTCACCGTGTCGTCGACCGCCGATGCCTGCACCGTGTCGGCGGCATCCGCGACCAGCGGCGCACTGACGTTCGACGTCGAGAACGCCGGCGACGAGGTCACCGAGTTCTACCTGCTGGCCGACGACGGTCTGCGCATCATCGGCGAGGTCGAGAACATCGCGCCGGGCGCGTCGCGCACCCTCACCGTCACGGCGCAGCCCGGCGACTACTTCACCGTCTGCAAGCCGGGCATGGTCGGCGAGGGCGTCGGCAAGGCGGCCTTCGCCGTCACGGGCGAGAAGGTCGCCCTCGAAGGCCCGGATGCCGAGCAGAAGCAGCAGGCCGTCGACCTGTACGCCGCCTTCGTCAAGGATCAGGTCGGCAGCCTCGTGCCCGCGCTCGACGAGCTCGTGCAGGCCTACGCCGACGGCGACGACGCGAAGGCACGCGAACTGTTCCCCACCGTGCGCGCGTACTACGAGCGCATCGAGCCCGTCGCGGAGGCGCTCGGCACCCTCGACCCGCGGATCGACTACCGCGAGGTGGATGCCGTCGCAGAGGGTCTGGACTGGACCGGGTTCCACCGCATCGAGAAGGACCTCTGGGTGCCCGCGAAGGACGCCCTGAACGCCGACGGCGTGACCCCTGCCTGGCAGGACTGGGCGCCGTCGACTCCCGAGCAGCGCGGCGAGTTCGGTGCGCAGCTCACCGCCGACGTGCAGGAGCTCTACGACTACGTGCACTCCGATGCCTTCCTCACCGCGCTCGACGACCAGGGCATCGGCGGCATCTCGAACGGCGCGATCGCGCTGCTCGACGAGGTCGCCACCGGCAAGATCACCGGTGAGGAGGACTGGTGGTCGCACACCGACCTGTACGACTTCGCCGCCAACGTCGAGGGCTCCAAGATGGCCTTCTCGCTCGTGCGCGACCTCGTCGCCGCTCAGGGTTCCGACGGAGAGGCGCTCGTCGCGCAGATCGACACCGGCTATGCCGACCTCGAGGCCGCGCTCGCACAGCACGGCTCCCTCGCCGACGGCTTCGCGCCGTTCACCGAGCTCGACGACGCGCAGAAGCGCGAGCTCATCGACCTCATCAACGCCCTCGCCGAGCCGCTCTCGCAGCTCACCGGCGCCGTCCTGTCGTGACCGATCGCGAGCCGGCCGGCGCGGACGCGTCGCCCGAAACCGGCGGGCAGGCCACGGGCGGCCTCAGCCGCCGCGGCCTGCTCGGCCTCGCCGTGGGCGGCGGGGCCGCCGCGCTCGCGATCGGCGGCGGCGTCGGGTACGCGGCCGGCTCGGCGCAGCGGGCGGATGCCGCCGCATCCGAACCGTACGCCTTCCACGGCACGCACCAGGCGGGCATCGTCACCCCGGTGCAGGAGCACCTGCATTTCGCCGCGTTCGACATGATGCCGCGCAGCGCGCGCGACGATCTCATCGAGCTGCTGCAGGACTGGTCCTACGCCGCGTCGCGGCTGACGCAGGGTCTCGAGGTCAGCGCGACCGGTGCGGTCGGGGGACCCGCCGAGGCCCCGCCGGACGACACCGGCGAGGCGCTCGGCCTTCCGGCGAGCGGGCTGACGGTGACCTTCGGGTTCGGGCCGTCCCTGTTCGAGAGCGACGGCGACGACCGGTTCGGCATCCGCGAGCGCCGTCCGGCGGCGCTGCAGCCGCTGCCGGCCTTCCTCGGCGACGACCTCGACCCGGCGCAGTCCGGCGGCGACCTCTGCATCCAGGTGTGCGCAGACGACCCGCAGGTCGCCGTGCATGCCATCCGCAACCTCAGCCGCATCGCCTTCGGACGCGCCAAGCTGCGCTGGTCGCAGCTGGGCTTCGGCAAGACCTCGCGCACCACCGCCGATCAGCAGACCCCGCGCAACCTGTTCGGCTTCAAGGACGGCACCGCCAACATCCTCGCCGACGACGCCGAGGCCCTCGACAGGCACGTCTGGGCGGCGGCATCCGATGAGCACGCCTGGCTCGCCGGCGGCTCGTACCTCGTCGCGCGCAAGATCGCGATGCTCATCGAGACCTGGGATCGGGTGCGCCTGAGCGAGCAGAACAGCATCATCGGCCGCGACAAGGGCGAGGGCGCGCCGCTCTCGGGCGGTGTCGAGAGCACCGCGCCGGATTTCTCGTCCGGCATCGATCCGCACAGTCACGTGAGTCTCGCGCATCCCGATCACAACGACGGCATCCGCATCCTGCGCCGCGGGTTCAACTACGTCGGCGGCAACAACTCCCTGGGTCGGCTCGACGCAGGTCTCTTCTTCCTGTCGTACCAGCGCTCGCCCGAGCAGTTCGTCACCCTGCAGCGTCGGCTGTCGACCGACCTCATGAACGAGTACATCCGGCACGTCGGGTCGGGGATCTGGGTGATCCCGCCGGGCGCGAAGGAGGGCTCCTACGTGGGAGCCGCGCTGTTCGAAGGCTGAGCAGGCGTCAGCTGCGCCGCGATCCGGTCGGGTCGTTGCGGTGGTCGGCGGGTGACGACAGGGCCGCATCCGAGAACATCCACCGCGGGCGCGGCTCGATGAGCGGGCGGAACACCGTGCGCACCGGCTTGGTCGCCAGCAGGAACGCCACGGCGACCGCGACCGCCGTGACGATCGGCAGCCAGAGCCAGGTCGGCTCCAGCTCGCGCAGGATGCCGGACTCGCGGAACGGGTACAGCACGAACGAGTGCAGCAGGTAGACGTACATCGTGTACTGCCCGAACGTCGTCCACCACTGCGCACGGCGGGGCAGCAGAGCGAAGAACGCCGCGCTGAGCAGGATCGCGAGGGCCATGAACCCGAGCCGCACGGCACCCGCCCACCAGTGCTGGGTGCCGGTGAGGTCGGCGTAGGAGTCCTCGTAGAAGAACCAGTGCCGCAGATCGATCTCCTGCCACACGGCGAGCCACCGCCAGCACACGAACGCCCAGACGGCCAGCACGGCGACGGCCGTCGTGCGCACCCACCAGGGGCGCTGGTCGATGAGCCCGAAGCGGCGCACGATGTCGTGCTCGCGCAGCCACCAGCCGAGCGTGAAGAAGAACATCAGGCCGAGCGTGCGCGACAGCGAGAACGTGCTGTCGACATTGCTCATGTACCCGACGCCGATCGAGATCGTCAGCGCCCACAGCAGCGGCCACCGCAGCAGCGCGAGGTAGGGCAGCACCAGGCGGAAGATGCCGAGCGCGAGCAGGAACCACAGGGTCCACGACGGCTGGGTGAGGTTGGGGTTCGCCTGGCCCTCGACGAGCCACTTCGTCAGCGTCCAGAGCGCCTCGAAGATCACGTACGGCACGATGATGTCGGTGATGACCCGGGCCATCTGCCGCTTGGTGGGGGCTGCGGCCTTGGAGAAGTACCCGGAGATGATCGCGAACGCGGGCATGTGGAAGGCGTAGATCCACAGGTAGAACGCGTACGAGATGTCGGAGTCGTAGATCAGGCGCTGGATGCCGTGCCCCAGCACGACCAGCACGATGCACGCGAACCGGGCGTTGTCCCAGAACGGCACGCGGCGGCGGGGGCGGGCGAGGGATGCGGTGGCCGTCTGCGGCGGCTGCTCCGAGGCACTGCTCATCCCATGAGGCTACTGCGGGAATATTGTTGCTACCCGCACGTTGTACTCGATACATTCAGTTGAATAGATCCGATGCCGAGAGGCACCTCGAGTGGAGAGAACAGTGAACGAGCAGAGCGCCATCCAGTTCGGCCTCATGTCGGTGAGCGACATCACCCAGGACCCGACGACCGGGTACACCCCGAGCGAGCGCGAGCGCATCCAGGCGGCGGTCACGATCGCCAAGCACGCCGAGGAGGTCGGTCTCGACGTCTTCGCGATCGGAGAGCACCACAACCCGCCGTTCTTCTCGTCGAGCCCGACGACCCTGCTGGCGTACATCGCCGCGCAGACCGAGCGTCTCATCGTCTCGACCTCGACCACGCTGATCACCACGAACGACCCGGTGCGCATCGCCGAGGAGTACTCGATGCTGCAGCACCTCTCCGGCGGCCGAATGGACCTCATGATGGGCCGCGGCAACACCGGCCCCGTGTACCCCTGGTTCGGGCAGGACATCCGCCAGGGCCTGCCGCTGGCCATCGAGAACTACGCCCTGCTGCACAAGCTGTGGACCGAGGACGTCGTGGACTGGGAGGGCAAGTTCCGCACCCCGCTGCAGGGCTTCACCGCCACCCCGCGCCCGCTCGACGGCGTGGCCCCGTTCGTGTGGCACGGCTCGATCCGCACGCCCGAGATCGCCGAGCAGGCGGCGTACTACGGCGACGGCTTCTTCGCGAACAACATCTTCTGGCCGAAGGAGCACTACCAGCGCCTCATCGAGCTGTACCGTCAGCGCTACGCGCACTACGGCCACGGCACGCCCGAGCAGGCGATCGTCGGCATCGGCGGCCAGGCCTTCATGGCGAAGAACTCGCAGGACGCCGTGAAGCAGTTCCGTCCGTACTTCGACAACGCGCCCGTCTACGGGCACGGGCCGAGCATGGAGGACTTCACCGAGATGACCCCGCTGACGGTCGGCTCGCCGCAGCAGGTCATCGACCGCTACGCCTCGATGCGCGACACCTTCGGCGACTTCCAGCGCCAGCTGTTCCTGATGGATCACGCCGGCCTGCCTCTGAAGACCGTGCTCGAGCAGATCGATCTGCTCGGCGGCGAGGTGGTGCCGGTGCTGCGCAAGGAGCTCGCGAAGAACCGTGCCGCAGACGCCCCGGCGGGCCCGACCCACGCTGCCCGCGTGCAGGCCGTGTACGGCGATGGACCCGCCCGCGAGGCGCGACCGGGTGCGAACCGCGGTGACAACCTCACTGCAGGCTCGCCCTATCAGGACGCCCCGGCGCCCGCCGGCGCCGCGTTCGGTCTCGGCCGGAAGGATGCCTGAGATGAGTGAGCGTCGCATCGCCGTGATCTCGTCCGGTCTGTCGAACCCGTCCTCGACGCGGATGCTGGCAGATCGGATGGTCGCCGAGACCGCCAAGGTGCTGCGCGAGCGCGGCATCGATGTGCAGGTCGACGTGATCGAGCTGCGCGACCTCGCGCACGACATCACGAACAACCTGCTCACCGGGTTCGCGCCCGCGCCGCTGGAGGAGGCGATCAACCGGGTGGTGTCGGCCGATGCGCTCATCGCCGTCACCCCGATCTTCTCGACCAGTTACGCGGGCCTGTTCAAGTCGTTCATCGACGTGCTCGACCCCGATGCGCTCACCGGCAAGCCGGTGCTGATCGGCGCGAACGCCGGCACCGCCCGGCACTCGCTCGCGATCGACTACGCGATCCGCCCGCTGTTCACCTACCTGCACGCCGAGCCGGTCACCACCGGGGTGTTCGCGGCATCGAGCGACTGGGGAGCGAAGGCCGACGAGGTGGCACCGCTGAGCGCGCGCGTCGAGCGCGGCGCCCGCGAGCTCGCTGAGGCGATCGCACGCCGTGAGCCGGTCGGCGACGCCGACCCGTTCGACCCCGACACCTACCTGGGGCAGGGCAAGTCGTTCGGGCACCTTCTGGGAGGCCTCGCGGGCGAGTGAGCCCGCACATCCGTGAGCTGAGAGCCGTGACGCCCTGTGCGTTGCGGCTCTCAGCGCATAGCGTGGCGGTATGGACTTCGCGATCGCAGGTGGAACGGGCAGGATCGGCCGTGAAGTGGTGGCGGCCGCCCAGCGGCGCGGCCACGCCGTCCGCGTCATCACGCGGCACGACGGCGTCGACGTGCGCACCGGCATCGGGCTCGACGGGGTGCTGCGCGGAGCGGATGCGGTGATCGATGTGCTGAGCATCGACACGACCGCCCAGCGCAAGGCGACCGAGTTCTTCACCGAGACGACCGCGCGCCTGCTCGAAGCAGAGCAGCGCGGCGGAGTGCCGCACCACGTGGCCTTGTCGATCATCGGTGTCGATCGAGCGCCGCACGGCTACTACGGCGCGAAGCACGCGCAGGAGCAGACGATCGCCGCCGGCGAGGTGCCCTGGACGGTGCTGCGGGCCTCGCAGTTCCACGAGTTCGCCGTGCAGATGTACACCGGGCTCGGGTTCGGTCCGCTGCATCCGGCGGTGCGGATGCGCACCAGGCCCGTCGACGTCAGCGAGGTCGCCGAGCGTCTCGTGTTTCTCGCCGAGCAGCCGGCGCAGGGGAGGGCGCGCGATCTGGCCGGCCCCCGCGAGGAGGACCTCGCCGAGATGATGCGGTCGTGGGTGCGCCACACCGGCCGCCGCGCCTGGATGCCGCGCATCGCTCTGCCCGGCGCCTTCGGACGCGCGCTGCGCGACGGCAGCGTGCTGCCCGGTCCGGACGCCGACTTCGGCACGATCACGTTCGCCGACTGGCTCGAGAGGCAGCCGGCCGTCTGACGGGTCACAGGACCGGAAGAGCGGATGCGGGTGACGGGACGACCGGCACCCGCATCCGTGCGCTCAGCCGCTCTTGCGGCGGAACTCCCGCTTGAGCTGCGGGGCGTTCGTCGCATGCACGGCGGAGTCGCCGTCGAGGTGGGACTCGCCGCCGTGCTTCTGTGCGTTCTTCTTGTCGAGCGCTTCCTTGAACTTGCGCTTGATCTCCTCCGGGGAGACTGCTTTGTCTTCGCTCATGGCCGACAGCCTACTGCGCTGCACCCTGGTCACGACCAGATCGATGAGCACGCCGATCACGATCGCCGCGACCACGGAGACGACGATCGCCACCACCGGACCACCGGGCACGACTGCCGCGATCAGCGCGCCGACCGCCGCCTGGTAGGCCGCCCAGCCGGTCGCGGCGAGCCCCGCCAGCATCAGGTACCGCAGCGGATGCAGGCGGGATGCGCCTGCGGTCAGATTCACCGCGAGGCGGGCGAACGGCACGAAGCGCGCCGTGAACAGCACGGTGGCGGCGCTGCGGTCCAGCCGATGTCGGGCGGCATCCAGGGCGGCGCGCACCTTCGCGGTGCGCATCCACCGCCAGCGCTGCACTCCGACGGTGCGGCCGATGAGGAAGCACACGGCGTCGCCGGCCCACGCTGCCACCGCCGCGACCACGATCACCGCCCACAGCGGCGGCGCGCCGTGCGAAATCGCCAGGGCGCCGAGCGCGGTGACCGCGACCTCGCCGGGGATCACGACCGTGAACGCATCGCCGAGCACGAGCACCGCCATGACGACGAGTCCCCACGGGCCGGTGAGCACGCCCAGCAGTGCGTCTGGCAGCATGTGCGCCAGTGTGCTCCGTGCGGGTGAACGGGAACGGTCCGGAAGCTGACCGGTGACCGGCATCCGTGCATCCGGTGAACTCTTCGCATCCGGGCCGTCAGCCGCGCGCCGGCGCCGCGCGGGCGCGTCATCCTGGCTTCGTGAGAGTCGCGATCGTGACCGAGTCCTTCCTTCCGCACATGAACGGCGTGACGGGATCCGTCCTGCAGATCCTGCGCCACCTCGAACGCGACGGACACGAGGCGCACGTGATCGCCCCGGCCGCCCGCGACACCCCGATGCGCTCGGGAGCCGCCCGCATCGAGCAGGTCTCGTCCGTGCCGATGCCCGGATACCGGCACGTGCGGGTCGGCACGTCGTCGACAGCGCGCGTGGTCGACTCGCTGCGGCGCTTCGCACCCGACGTGGTGCACCTCGCGTCGCCGTTCGCGCTCGGGTGGCGGGGAGCGGTCGCCGCCGGGCGGCTCGACCTGCCCGCCGTCGCCGCCTACCAGACGGATGTCGCCGCGTACGCCGCCCGCTATGGGATGCGGGTGACCACCGCGCTCGCCGAGGCGCAGATCGCCCGGGTGCACCGTCGAGCCACGCTCACGCTCTCGCCCTCCCGCGATTCCGACGCGCAGCTCGCCCGCCTCGGCGTCGACCGGGTGCGGCGGTGGAGCAGGGGGGTGGATGCTGAGCGCTTCCACCCCTCCCGCCGGCCGCAGCAGCGACTGATCGCCCCGGACGGCGAGACCGTCGTCGGCTACGTCGGCCGTCTCGCCCCCGAGAAGCAGGTGGAGGATCTGGCGGCGCTCGCCGGGCTTCCCGGCATCCGTCTCGTCATCGTCGGCGACGGGCCGACGCGGCCGCGACTGGAGGCGCTGCTGCCGGATGCCCTGTTCCTCGGCCACCTGTCGGGGGTCGCGCTCGCCGAGGCGATGGCGTCCTTCGACGTCTTCGTGCACCCAGGCGAGAGCGAGACCTTCGGGCAGACCCTGCAGGAGGCGCACGCCAGCGGGGTGCCCGTGGTCGCCACGGGCCGGGGCGGCCCGCTCGACCTCGTGCGGATGGGCATCGACGGCTGGCTGTACCGCCCCGGTGACCTCGACGACCTGCGCATGCGCGTCGCCGACCTCGCCGGTGACGCCCGCAAGCGCACCGCCATGGGGCGCGCAGGCCGCGCGGCCGTCGAGAGCAGGTCGTGGCCCGCGGTGTGCGAGCAGCTGCTCGGGCACTTCGGCGAGGCGCGCACCCTGCACGGCGTCGATCGGATGCAGCGCACCCGCCGCGCCCGTCGGCCGGAGCCGGCACCGTCGGCCGCGGGCCGCTGGCAGCGCTACGTCGCCCTCGGCGACTCGATCACCGAAGGCCTCAGCGACCCGGCCCCCGACGGCGCACTGCGCGGCTGGGCCGACCGACTGGCGCTCCTGCTCGCGGCCAAGGGCCCGCTGTACTACGCGAACCTCGCCGTGCGGTCCCGTCGCGTCGACGACGTCTGCGGGGAGCAGCTCCAGCGCGCCCGCGAACTGCGCCCCGATCTCGTCTCCGTGCTCATCGGCGCCAACGACCTCGTGCGCGCCCGCGCCGACGTCCCCGCGCTCGCCGCGCGGGTGGAGCAGGCTGTGGCGCAGCTGCGCGCCGACGGCGCCGATGTCGTGCTGGTGACACCGTTCCTGCCGCGGCGGATCGAGTCGCGCATGTACGCGCGCCGGTTCGCGGCGTACGCCGGCGCGCTGGCCGGTGTCGCCGAGCGCACCGGGGCGATCCTGATCGACGTCGACCTGTATCCCGAGATCGGTGCGCGGCCGAACTGGGGAGAGGATCTCGTGCACCTGTCCAGCCGCGGACATCGACTGCTCGCGTACCGCATCGGCGAGGTGCTCGGCGTGCCGCACGCCGAGGCGCTCGGCGCACTGGACGAGTCGCTGCACGCGCACGAGCGGATCACCAGACGGATGTGGTGGCGCCGCCACGCGCTGCCCTGGATCTGGCGGCGCATGCGCGGCCGCACCGCCGGCGACGGCCTCTCGGCCAAGCACGACGACTATGTGCACATCGGTCGCAGCAGCGTGCCGGTGCGGATCACGGCGGAATAGCCCCGCACTGATAGGCTGGACGAGGTTGCCTGTGGCATCCGAACAAACTGCATACAGGCTTACACGGAGCGGTCGGCTGAGAAGCTGGTCCCCTGTGGTGGGTTCCTCGTCGCACACGCGCCGGGTGATCTTCTACTGGTGGCCAGCGCAGGCGAGATTCGCGGGAATGCCCGCGCGCTTATATCTGTCCGCATCCGCTCCTTCGCGTGAACTCGCGCGCCATACGGGCGTGCGAGCCTAAACAAAGAAGGAGAGACCTCTTGGAAGGTCCTGAAATCACCGCCGCCGAGGCCGTTCTCGACAACGGCCGCTTCGGCACCCGCACCATCCGCTTCGAGACCGGCCGCCTCGCCCAGCAGGCGCAGGGCGCAGTCGCCGCCTACCTCGACGAGGAGACCATGATCCTGTCGGCGACCAGCGCCGGCAAGCACCCCCGTGAGGGCTTTGACTTCTTCCCGCTGACGGTCGACGTCGAGGAGCGGTCGTACGCCGCGGGCAAGATCCCCGGTTCGTTCTTCCGTCGTGAGGGCCGCCCCTCCACCGAGGCGATCCTGGTCTGCCGTCTGATCGACCGTCCGCTGCGCCCGTCGTTCGTCGACGGCCTGCGCAACGAGGTCCAGATCGTCATCACCGTGCTGTCGATCGCTCCGGGCGAGTACTACGACGCTCTCGCGATCAACGCCGCTTCGGCGTCGACCCAGATCTCGGGTCTGCCGTTCTCGGGCCCGATCGCCGGTGTGCGCCTGGCGTTCATCCCCGGCCACGGCGAGCACGCCGACCAGTGGGTCGCGTTCCCGAACCAGGCTCAGGTCGAGGAGGCCGTCTTCGACCTCATGGTCGCCGGTCGCGTCGTCACCAAGGCCGACGGCTCCGAGGACGTCGCCATCATGATGGTCGAGGCCGAGGCCACCGAGAACAGCTGGAACCTCATCAAGGCCGGCGCCACCAAGCCCAGCGAGGACATCGTCGCGCAGGGCCTCGAGGCCGCCAAGCCCTTCCTGACCCAGCTGGTCAAGGCGCAGGAGCAGATGGCCGCGACGGCGTCGAAGGAGCCGGGCGTGTACCCGGTCTTCCCCGCCTACAGCGACGAGGTGCTGGAGTTCGTCTCGAGCCGCGCCACCGACGACCTCGCCGGTGTCTACCAGATCGCCGACAAGATCGAGCGTCAGAACGCCGACGACGCCGTCAAGGAGCGCGTCCGCGCCGAGCTGATCGCCGCTGTCGAGGCCGAGGAGCTCCCCGCGGGCGCCCCGCTGGAGTTCTCTGCAGCGTACAAGTCGGTCACCAAGAAGATCGTCCGCGGACGCATCCTCTCCGACAACATCCGCATGGACGGCCGCGGCCTCGCCGACATCCGTCCGCTCGACGCCGAGGTGCAGGTCATCCCGCGCGTGCACGGCTCCGCGATCTTCCAGCGCGGCGAGACCCAGATCATGGGTGTCACCACGCTGAACATGCTCAAGATGGAGCAGCAGATCGACTCGCTGTCGCCCACGACGAGCAAGCGCTACATGCACCACTACAACTTCCCGCCCTACTCGACCGGTGAGACCGGCCGCGTGGGTTCGCCGAAGCGTCGCGAGATCGGGCACGGCTTCCTCGCCGAGCGCGCCCTCGTTCCGGTGCTTCCGTCGCGCGAGGAGTTCCCCTACGCGATCCGTCAGGTGTCCGAGGCCCTCGGCTCCAACGGCTCGACGTCGATGGGCTCGGTGTGCGCCTCGACCCTGTCGCTGCTGAACGCCGGTGTGCCGCTGCGCGCACCCGTCGCCGGCATCGCCATGGGTCTGGTCACCGACGAGGTCGACGGTGAGACCCGCTACGCGGCGCTCACCGACATCCTCGGCGCCGAGGACGCCCTGGGCGACATGGACTTCAAGGTCGCGGGCACCAGCGAGTTCATCACCGCGATCCAGCTCGACACCAAGCTCGACGGCATCCCCTCGTCGGTGCTGGCCGGCGCGCTGACCCAGGCTCGTGAGGCCCGCCTCACGATCCTGAACGTGCTGAACGCCGCGATCGACGCTCCCGACGAGATGGCGCCCACCGCGCCGCGCGTCATCAGCGTTCAGATCCCGGTCGACAAGATCGGTGAGCTGATCGGCCCGAAGGGCAAGACGATCAACGCGATCCAGGACGAGACCGGTGCTCAGATCTCCATCGAGGAGGACGGCACCGTCTACATCGGCGCGACCGACGGCCCCTCGGCCGAGGCCGCCCGCGCCCAGGTGAACGCGATCGCGAACCCGACCAACCCCGAGGTCGGCGAGCAGTTCCTCGGCACCGTCGTGAAGATCGCCACCTTCGGTGCGTTCGTCTCGCTGCTGCCCGGCAAGGACGGCCTGCTGCACGTCACCGAGGTGCGCAAGCTCGCCGGTGGCAAGCGCGTCGAGAACGTCGACGACGTCCTCTCGGTCGGTCAGAAGCTCCTCGTCAAGATCACGAAGATCGACGACCGCGGCAAGCTGTCGCTCGAGCCCGTGCTCGACGACGCTCCCGCCGAGGGTGAGAAGTCCGAGGAGAACGCCGAGGCGTGATCCACCCGGATGCCGATGATCGGCGTCCGCACTCCGAGGCCCGGAGCACGCGCGTCGTGCTCCGGGCCTCGTCGTATCCGATGTGATCGGATCGTTATGAGCGGGTCTCGTCATGTTCACCCGTGTCGATCGGAGTGCCGCATCCGCTCGCGTATCCTCGGATTACGCACCGGGGAGTGCGTGATGGCGACGATTCGCCGGGGGTGAGGAACATGCGTCTGTTCGGCGTAGGCACGGCGACCGACGTGGTGCGTCCTCCTCAGCCTCTGGACGCGCATCCGTCCGCCCCGATCCCCGTCGTCGGTCCCGGCGTCGGCCAGGGCATCCGGGTGCCGCTGGGGGAGACCGGGCACAGCATCTTCCCGCTCATGTTGGGCGCGGCGGAGTTCGGCTGGAACGTCGACCTGCAGGCCGCGCACGGCATCCTCGACCGCTACGTCGAGTTCGGCGGCAACGCCGTGCACACCGCAGACGGATTCTCCGGGGGGCGCAGCGAGCACATCGTCGGGCAGTGGCTGAGCTCGCGCGGCCGCCGCGACGACGTCGTGCTGAGCGCGCGGGTCGGGTCGCACGCCGACAACCCCGGGCTCGGCTCGGTGAACCTCGTGCGGGCAGTGGCGGGTTCGCTCACCCGCCTCGGTGTCGAGCGCATCGACGTGCTCTACCTCGACGCGTCCATCGATCCGGGTGGCAGCCTTGAGGACACGCTCGCGACGGTGGAATGGCTGCGGGATGCCGGCAAGATCGGCGCCGTCGGCGCCTTCGGCTTCACGGCGGAGCGACTGGTCGAGGCCCGCATCCTCGCCTCCGCCGGCTACCCGCGCATCGAAGCACTCGACGAGCCTTACAACCTGCTGCGCAGGGACGGATTCGAGGGTGACCTGAGGCTCGTCGCGGGCGCGCAGAGCCTGGCCACGACGCCTTCGCACGCCCTCGAGCACGGCTTCCTGTCCGGCCGTCATCGCAGCAAGTCCGCGGTCACCGGCGCGCGCGGGCAGCAGTTGCGCGAGCACCTCAACCGTCGCGGCATCAAGCTGCTGCGCGTGCTCGACAGCATCGCGGAGGAGCTCGCCGTGCCGGTGGCGGCCGTGTCGATCGGCTGGCTGCTCGCGCAGCGCACTGTCGTCGCGCCTATCGTGAACGTCTTCTCGGATCAGCACGTCGAAGAGCTCATGCAGGGTGCCGGGATCTCGCTCTCTCGCGCGCAGCTCGCCGAGCTCACCCGCGCCGGCGACTGACCGCCGCACGGGGCGAGGGTGTCTCAGGCGTGACCTAAGCTGGAGGAGGCGCCCACGCGGCGGCGACGAAGCGAGCAGGGTTGTGACGCACTACATCTATCTGATCAGACACGGTGAACACCAGGACGCCGAGCACGGCGTCGACGATGGACCCCTCTCGCCGCGAGGGCAGCGTCAGGCAGAGCTGATCGCCGATCGCCTCTCCGGACTCCCGCTCGACGCCGTCTGGCACTCGCCGCTGCTGCGCGCGGCCGAGACCGCGCGCGCGGTGGCCGGCCGGCTGCCCTCGGTCGACCCCGTGCCCTCGGCGTTGCTGTTCGACTGCGTGCCCTCCGGCATGACCGATGACACCCCGTCTTCGTTCGAGCCGTTCTTCGGCTCGGTGACGGAAGCCGAGATCGAGGCTGGTCACGCGCAGATGTCGGATGCCGTGGGCGAGTTCCTGCGGCGCCGTAACGGCGACGTGCACGAGGTGCTCATCACCCACAACTTCGTGATCAGCTGGTTCGTGCGCGAGGTGCTCGGCGCACCCGAGTGGCGCTGGATGACGTTGAATCAGGCGCACTGCGGTCTGACCGTCATCGCGCAGAAGCAGGGTCGGCCCTGGTCGCTGCTCACCCACAACGACCTCGGCCACCTGCCGATGGAGCTGCGCACCGGGCTGCCCGACTACATCAGCGTCTGAACGCCGCGTGGTCTGAAAGCGGCGCGCGCCGTCACGCGCGCTCCGTGCCCGATGCGCGAATCTAGACTGGATCCATGTCCACTCAGGTAGCCCTCGTCGGCGGCAACGGCAAGCTCGGCCGCGTCATCCGCAGTGTGATCGACGACACCGACGGCTTCGAGCTGCACAGCATCCTGGGATCGGCGAGCGATCTGTCCGAGCTCGACGGCGCGGATCTCGTGGTCGACGCGTCGACCCCTGCGGTGAGCATCGAGGTCGTCAGGGCGGCCACCGAACGGGGCATCAATCTGCTGATCGGCACCTCCGGCTGGTCCCAGGAGCGTATCGCGCTGGTGCGTCCGCTCGTCGAGGACGCCGGCACGGGCGCCGTGTTCATCCCGAACTTCTCGCTGGGCTCCGCGCTGGGAAGCGTGCTCGCCGCCGTCGCGGCTCCGTTCTTCGACAGTGCCGAGATCGTCGAGACGCACCGCGACACCAAGATCGACTCGCCCAGCGGCACCGCGGTGCGCACAGCCGAGCTCATGGCGCAGGCGCGCTTCGAGCAGGGCCCGGTGAACGCGCCGCACGTCGACCAGCGCGCCCGCGGTCAGCAGGTCGCCGGCATCCCGGTGCACTCGCTGCGTCGCCCCGGCGTCGTCGCCAAGCAGGAGGTCGTGCTCTCGGGGCCGGGGGAGTCGCTCTCCTTCGTGCACGACACGATCGATCCCGCCGCCGCGTACGCCCCCGGCATCCGACTCGCGCTCCCGTTCGCCCGCGACGCCCGCGGTGTGGTGGTCGGACTCGAGAACCTCATCGACCTCGGCATCAGGCCGCGCTCGTGACCTCGCGCATCGGCGTCGCCGTGATGGGCGCGGCGCTGGCCCTGTACATCGTCATCGCGATCTGGCTGGCCGTGATGTTCTTCGCGGTCGGCACCCCGGCGGCGATCGGCATGGGCATCGCCCTCATCGTCATCGCCCCGATCGGCGCCTGGGCGCTGTGGCGGGAGATGCGCTTCGGGTTCGCGGCCGACCGCCTCGGCCGGCAGCTCGACGCCGAGGGAGGGATGCCGCCGGCTCCCGCCGAGCTGACGCCCAGTGGGCGGCTGCGCTCCGAAGACGTCGAGCCGCTGATCGGCGAGTACTCGGCGCAGGCCGAGGCCGCACCCGACGACTGGCGCGCACGCTACCGCCTCGGCGTCGTGCAGGACGCAGCCGGACGCCGAAAGGACGCCAGGGCCAGCATCCGCGAAGCCATCCGGCTGTCGCGCGCGGGCGCCTGACGTCCTCTCGAACGGATCAGAGCGCGGTTCAGGCCAGCGAGGCCTCGAGGGTGATCTCGATGCCGGCCAGCGCCTGCGAGACCGGGCAGCCGGTCTTGGCGCCCTCGGCGATCTCCTGGAACTTCTCGGGGGTCAGGCCGGGCACGCTGGCGTTGACGTTCAGGTGGCTGCCGGTGATGCCGGTGCCGGGCTTGAAGGTCACCGACGCGGTCGTGTTGACGCGCTCCGGCGGGGTGCCGTTCTCGGAGAGCGCGTGCGAGAGCGCCATGCTGAAGCACGAGGCGTGCGCTGCCGCGATGAGCTCCTCCGGCGTGGTCGTGGTGTCGGAGCCCTCGCTGCGGGCCTTCCAGTCGATCGGGAAGGTGCCGAGGTTCGACGACGAGAACGCGACGGTGCCGGAGCCCTCGGTCAGGGAACCGGTCCAGGTGGTGGTCGCTTCGCTGGTGACGGGCATGTTTCCTCCAGAGGTCGCGGAACGCGGATGAGCGGCGCGGAGTCGCACCGCGTGGCCAGCCTACCCAGGTGCCGCGGGTGGCGGTATCAGCCTCGCGCGAAGGCGCTTCAGCCCTGCGCGGCGGCGCGACCGACGAGGCCCGCGCGCTGCAGCAGCAGGTAGAGCTGGCAACCGAGGCAGAACCCGAAGGCGGCGTTGAGGAACGCGGCGACGAACGCCGCGGCAGTCGCGATGGGCAGGGCGAGCGGAACGCCCGCGAGGTGCAGCACGAGGCCGACGCCCACGACGAGAAGTCCCACACCCTGTGCGAAGCGCGGCGGGCGCGGATCCTCGAGCTCGGCGGGCGGTGCGAGGCGCGGGCGCACCACAGTGCGGAACAGCGCCGACCACGGCTGCGTGCGCGGCGAGAGGATGCTCCAGAGGAACAGCGCCGCGATCACGACCGTGAGCAGGAACGCCGGGTCGAACGCGCGCTGCGCGAGCGTGGCGTATCCGATGGCCCAGCCGCTCGCCGAGTGCGTCGCGTCGGCGAGCGGCTGATAGGCGAACCACCCGAACGATGCGGACTCGCTCTGCTCGGACGCGAGCCCGGTCAACCCCAGCAGCGTCGCGATCAGCAGCAGCGCCGAGGTGATCCACGCGGCGAAGCGCGGCCCGCGCGGGTCGATTCCGGATGCGGTGGTCATCAGGCCTCCTGAAGGGCGGGCAGCTCCGCGAGTGCCGCATCGATGTCGGGTCGGCGCGGCACGCCGGCGAAACGGGCCGAGACGGTGCCGTCCGGCGCCAGCACGAACGTCGTGGGGGTGGTCAGGATGCGGTGCCTGGCTGCGAGCTCGGGGCGGTGGGTGAGGTCGACCTCGGCGAACGCGACACCGGGCAGAGCGGATGCTGCGGCCCGCAGCATCCGGCGCACCTGCGGGCAGCGGGCGCACGTCTCGGTGCTGAACTGCACGAGCACGGCGCGCGCGCCGGTGACGCCCAGCTCGTCCAGCGACACGGCCGCTCCGCGGGTGCGGCGGCGTCGGCCGTCGAGCACGCGCCACAGGATTCCCGCCGCTGCCGCGAGCACGATCAGCCCGGCGAGGGCGGTGAGGGCGTGCGTCAGCGGCATCTGCCGATCGTATGTCCGGGACGCGGATGCGGCGCGGATGTGACGGACCATGACGAAGCCGGAGTCGGACGGCGGCGGTAGTCTGGCAGGCATGAGCGCCGACGTCCCCACGCCGTACGAAGACCTGCTCCGCGATGTGCTCGAGACCGGCACGCACAAGGACGACCGCACCGGCACCGGCACCACGAGCGTGTTCGGCCGGCAGATCCGCTTCGACCTCTCGCAGGGCTTCCCGCTGATCACCACCAAGCGCGTGCACTTCAAGTCGATCGCGTACGAGCTGCTCTGGTTCCTGCGCGGCGAGTCGAACGTGCGCTGGCTGCAGGAGAACGGCGTGAGCATCTGGGACGAGTGGGCTGACGCCGAGGGGGAGCTGGGGCCGGTCTACGGCGTGCAGTGGCGCTCCTGGCCGACGCCCGACGGCGCGAGCATCGACCAGCTGTCGCAGGTCGTCGAGCAGATCAGGAGCTCGCCCGACTCCCGCCGCCTCATCGTCTCGGCGTGGAACCCGGCCGACATCCCCGACATGGCGCTGGCGCCCTGCCACGCGCTGTTCCAGTTCTACGTCGCCGACGGCAGGCTGTCATGCCAGCTGTACCAGCGCAGCGCCGATATGTTCCTCGGTGTGCCGTTCAACATCGCCTCCTACGCGCTGCTGACGATGATGATCGCGCAGCAGACCGGCCTCGAACCGGGCGACTTCGTCTGGACCGGCGGCGACTGCCACGTGTACGACAATCACGTCGAGCAGGTGCGCGAGCAGCTCACCCGCGAACCGTACCCGTACCCCACCCTCCGCTTCGCGCGGAAGCCGGAGTCGATCCTCGACTACGTGTACGAGGATTTCGTGATCGAGGACTACCAGCACCATCCCGCGATCCGTGCGGCGGTCGCCGTATGACCTGGGTGGGCCTGATCTGGGCCGAGGCGAAGGGCGGCGTGATCGGAGCATCCGGCACCATGCCCTGGCACGTTCCCGAGGACCTCGCGCACTTCAAGGAGATCACCCTCACCGCCCCGGTGGTGATGGGCCGCAAGACCTGGGACTCGCTGCCGGAGCGGTTCCGTCCGCTCCCCGGTCGCGAGAACATCGTCATCACGCGCAGCCAGGACTGGCAGGCCGAGGGCGCGCGCCGCGCCGCCGACCTGAGCGGCGCCGTCCGCGGACTCGACCGGGTGTGGATCATCGGCGGCGCCGAGATCTTCGCGCAGGTGATCGGCGAAGCCGACCGGCTCGAGGTCACCGAGCTCGACCTCGAGGTCGACGGCGACGCGTACGCGCCCTCCCGGGAGGGCTGGCGACTCGTCGACGAGGGGGAGTGGCAGACCTCCCGCACCGGCATCCGTTACCGCTTCCTCGGATACGAGCGCTGACATGCCGCTCGCTCTGATCACGGGAGCCAGCGCCGGCCTCGGCGCGGAGTTCGCCCGTCAGCTCGCCCGCAAGGGCGCCGACCTCATCCTCGTCGCCCGCAGTGCCGAGTCTCTCGACGCCCTCGCCGCCGAGCTGCGCGCAGCGCACGGCGTCGACGTGCAGACGATGCCGGCCGACCTCACCGACGAGCACGACGTCCGGCGGGTGGCGGAGCGCCTCGCGGATGCCGCGCAGCCGGTCGATCTGCTCGTGAACAACGCCGGATTCGGGCTGCCGCTGCGCTTCGCCGACAACGACATCGACGACGAGGTTCGGCACCTGCGCATCCACGTCGAGGCGCCGATGCGGCTCATGCACGCCGCGCTGCGGTCGATGCGCGGCCGAGGCGGCCGCATCATCAACGTCGCCTCGGTGGCCGGCTTCATCTCCCGCTCGACCTATTCCGCCTGCAAGCAGTGGCTGATCGGCTTCAGCCGCTGGGCGAACGCCGAGTATGCCGCCGACGGCGTGAGCGTGACCGCGCTGTGCCCTGGTTTCACGCACACCACCTTCCATGAGCGCATGGGGCTCGCCCCCGGACACGAGGGCATTCCAGCCATCGGCTGGCTGAACGCCGAAGACGTCGTGCGGGAGGGGCTGCGCGACGCCGCCCGCGGCAGGGCCGTCTCCATCCCCTCGCTGCGCTACAAGGCGGTCGTCGCGCTCACGAAGGTGCTGCCGACGTCGCTCACCGCCCGCGCCGCCCGCCGCGGCCGCGTCTGAGGGTCGTCAACGGGAGTCATCGGCCGAGGCGGAACCGATACGCTGGTGGCATGACGCACTCGGGCAATCCCTTCGGCCAGGTCCTCGTCGCGCTCGTCACTCCGATGACGGCGGACGGCGAAGTCGACTGGGACGCCACCGAGAAGCACATCGACGACGTCATCAACGCCGGCGCCGACGGCATCGTCGTCACCGGCACCACGGGGGAGACCTCCACGCTCACCGACCCCGAGAAGCTGAAGCTCGTCGAGGTCGGCCGTTCGGTGTCCGCCGGGCGCGCGAAGATCATCACCGGCGGCGGCTCGAACGAGACCGCGCACGCGATCGAGCTGTACAAGGCCAGCGAGAAGGCCGGCGCCGACGGCATCATGATCGTGACGCCGTACTACAACAAGCCCACCCAGGCCGGCATCCTGACGCACTTCCGCCTCGTCGCCGACGCCACCGATCTGCCGGTGATCCTGTACGACATCCCCGGCCGCACCGGCGTGCCGATCAAGTACGAGACGATCCTGCGCCTCGCCAAGCACCCCAACATCCTCGCCGTGAAGGACGCCAAGGGCGACTTCAGCGAGGTCAGCCGCGTCCTCAACCAGACCGACCTGATGTACTTCTCCGGCGACGACGCCAACGTGCTGCCGCACCTCGCGATCGGAGCATCCGGTCTCATCGGCGTGACGGCGAACATCACCGCCACCCCGTACCGCACCATCGTCGATGCCGTGAACCGCGGCGACCTCGCCACTGCGACCGCCGAGCACAAGCGCCTCGAGCCGCTGGTGCGGGCGACCATGACGCACGTGCCCGGCACCGTCTCGGCGAAGTACATCCTGCACGGCCTCGGCCGCATCTCCAGCCCTCGCGTCCGCCTGCCCCTGGTGGGGCCGGAGGAGTGGGAGGCCGCCCTCATCGAAGACGAACTCGACCTCGTGAAGGACGTGCCCGGAGCCGATTTCTCGAACTTCCGCCCCGACCGCAATGCGGCCGCAGGCGGCGCGCTGCCGAAGGTGCACGGCACCACCCGCTGACGCGCGCACGACGACGGACGCAGGAAGCGTCCACAGCAATACGGGCACCGTACGTGTCCGACTGAGGAGACATCAATGTCCATTCCCATCGCAGCTCCTGAACCTCTCGCATCCGGCACGCTCCGGGTCACGCCGCTCGGAGGGCTCGGCGAGGTCGGCCGCAACATGACGATCTTCGAGTTCGACGGCAAGATCCTCATCGTCGACTGCGGCGTGCTCTTCCCCGAGGAGCACCAGCCGGGTGTCGACCTGATCCTGCCCGACTTCGAGCCCATCAAGGACCGCCTCGACGACATCGTCGGCGTGGTGCTCACGCACGGCCACGAAGACCACATCGGCGCCGTGCCCTACCTGCTGCGTCTGAAGGGCGACATCCCGCTGATCGGGTCGGGGCTCACGCTCGCGCTCGTCGAGGCGAAGCTCAAGGAGCACCGCATCCGCCCGTTCACGCTCACCGTCAGCGAGGGGCAGCAGGAGAAGGTCGGGCCGTTCGACCTCGAGTTCGTCGCGGTGAACCACTCCATCCCGGATGCTCTCGCCGTCGCGATCCGCACCCCCGCCGGCCTCGTGCTCGCCACCGGCGACTTCAAGATGGACCAGCTGCCGCTCGACGGACGCATCACCGACCTCCGTGCTTTCGCGCGCCTCGGCGAGGAGGGCGTCGACCTGTTCCTGGTCGACTCGACCAACGCCGACGTGCCCGGGTTCACCCCGACCGAGCGCTCGATCGGCCCCGTGCTCGACCAGGTGATCGGCCGCGCCCCTCGGCGCGTGATCGTGGCGAGCTTCTCGAGCCACGTGCACCGCGTGCAGCAGGTGATCGACGCCGCGCACGAGCACGGCCGCCGGGTCGCCTTCCTCGGCCGCAGCATGGTGCGCAACATGACCATCGCCGAGCAGCTGGGCTACCTGCAGGTGCCCGACAACGTGCTGATCGACTACAAGAAGGCCCGCGACCTTCCCGACGACAAGATCGTCTACATGTCCACCGGCTCCCAGGGCGAGCCGATGGCCGTGCTGAGCCGCATGGCGAACCTCGACCACGCGATCGAGCCGGGCGCCGGCGACACCGTCATCCTCGCGTCGAGCCTGATCCCCGGCAACGAGAACGCCGTCTACCGCGTCATCGACGGGCTCACCAAGCTCGGCGCGAACGTCGTGCACAAGGGCAACGCCCGGGTGCACGTATCGGGTCACGCCGCCGCGGGCGAGCTGCTGTACTGCTACAACATCCTCAAGCCGAAGAACGTGCTGCCCGTGCACGGCGAGTACCGCCACCTGATGGCCAATGCGCGTCTCGCGCAGGACACCGGAATCGACGAGGAGCGCACCATCATCGCCGGCAACGGCACCGTGATCGACCTGAAGGACGGCGACGCGCGCGTGGTCGGCCAGCTCGACCTCGGCTTCGTGTACGTCGACGGATCGACCGTCGGCGAGATCACCGACGCCGACCTCAAGGACCGCCGGATCCTGGGCGAGGAGGGTTTCGTCTCGGTCATCGTCGTGGTCGACTCCGCCACCGGGCGCATCATCTCGGGCCCCGAGATCCACGCCAGGGGAGTGGCCGAGGACGACTCCGTGTTCGACGACGTCGCCCCCAAGATCGTCGCCGCGCTGAAGGAGGCCGCCGGCAACGGCGTGCACGACAACCACGCGCTCTCGCAGGTCGTGCGCCGCACGATCGGACGCTGGGTCAACCAGAAGCTGCGCCGTCGCCCGATGATCGTCCCCCTCGTCATCGAGGCGTAGTACTCAGAGCCCGGCCACAGGGCCGGGCACTGGGCCGGTCTCGGGCACGGAATTCCGCGGAAACCCGCGTCACTGCGGGCCATCGTCGGTGCTCGCGCCTAACGTGGAGGCATGGCCAGGAGCACCACGAAGTCCGAGCGCGCGTCCGAGGGCGCCTCCACGCGCTCGAAGCGGCAGACCGCGACCCGGTCGACCGCCAAGGCGGCGCCGGCCCCGAAGAAGTACATCGACGAGGCCGACAAGCCGTCGATGGGCGTGCGCATGTGGCTGGGCCTCGCCCATGGCGTGGGCGGGCTGTTCCGCGCGTTCGGCCCCGAGAGCCTCGAGAAGGACGACCGCCGAGACGGCTTCCCGTTCCTGCTCGTCCTGCTGGCCTGCGCCGGCGCCGTCGTCGAGTGGTTCTTCATCGGCAACGAGGTCGCGCAGACCATCAGCGCGTACAGCTGGGGCGGTCTCATCGGCCGCGCCGCGTTCGTGCTCCCCGTGCTGCTCCTGCTGCTGGCCGGATGGCTGTTCCGGCATCCGTCCTCCGTGCACGACAACGGACGCATCGGCATCGGGTTCGGCTTCTTCGTGCTCGCTCTCGCCGGCTTCTGCCACGTCGCCTCCGGCGTCGTGAACACGGCGGGCGAGCTCGTGCGTCCCCAGCCGAAGGAGGGCATGCCCGCCCTCAGCGCCGCCGGCGGACTGTTCGGGTGGATGCTCGGCGAGCCGCTCACCTTCCTGACCCCGGTCGGCGCGTACATCGTGCTGAGCCTGCTCGCCGCGCTCAGCATCCTCATCCTCACCAAGACCCCGCCGAACCGCATCGGCGAGCGTCTCGGCGACCTCTACGCGTGGATGTTCGGCGCGGAGCGCCCGGTGCGCGCCGAGAAGCCCGCCAAGGATGCCGCCGCAATCGACGACGCCGACAAGGTCGACGACGAGGACGTGCTGCCCTGGTGGCGGCGCAACAAGACAGGCCGCGAGGAGGACCCCGACGAGGGCGACGGCGCCGACGCGCTCACCGCGCTGCTCGACGAGCCTGCGACGAAGGCCGCGTACGATCAGGCCGTCATCGTCGACCACTCGCCGCGCGATGCCGCGACCGAGGTGCTCACCGACGTCAGCGCGCTGACCCAGCAGCTCGACGAGCAGAACGCCACGGCGCTGCTCGACGACGACGGATCCACCGGCGAGCTGCCCGGTCTCGACGGCTTCGGCACCGCAGGCCCCGGTGCCGACGGGCCGCGACCGCCTGCCGCCCCGTACGTGCTGCCCTCGCCGTCGACGCTGAGCGAGGGACCGCCCTCGGTCGCCCGCTCCGACGCAAACGACCGCGTCGTCGAGCAGATCACCAACGTGCTCACCCAGTTCAACGTCGACGCCAAGGTCACCGGCTTCTCGCGCGGCCCGACGGTCACGCAGTACGAGGTCGAGGTCGGCCACGGCGTCAAGGTCGAGAAGATCCTGCAGCTCAGCAACAACTTCGCCTACGCGGTCGCCTCGAACGACGTGCGCATCCTCTCGCCCATCCCCGGCAAGAGCGCGATCGGCATCGAGATCCCCAACGCCGACCGCGAGACGGTGTCGCTCGGCGACGTGCTGCGCTCGCCCGCCGCGCACAAGAGCACCCATCCGCTGACGATCGGCGTCGGCAAGGACGTGGGCGGCAACTTCGTCGTCGCGAACCTCGCCAAGATGCCGCACCTGCTCGTGGCCGGCTCCACCGGATCGGGTAAGTCCAGCTTCGTGAACTCGATGATCACGAGCCTGCTCATGCGCGCCAGGCCCGCAGACGTGCGGATGGTGCTCATCGACCCGAAGCGCGTCGAGCTCACCAGCTACGCCGGTGTGCCGCACCTGATCACCCCCATCATCACGAACCCGAAGAAGGCGGCCGAGGCGCTGCAGTGGGTCGTGAAGGAGATGGACATGCGGTACGACGACCTCGCGTCGTTCGGATTCCGCCACATCGACGACTTCAACCGCGCGGTGCGCGCCGGCGAGGTGCAGGTGCCCGCCGGCAGCGAGCGGGTGCTCAAGCCCTACCCGTACCTGCTGGTCGTGGTCGACGAGCTCGCCGACCTCATGATGGTCGCCCCGCGCGACGTCGAGGACTCGATCGTGCGCATCACCCAGCTCGCGCGCGCATCCGGCATCCACCTCGTGCTCGCGACCCAGCGTCCGAGCGTCGACGTCGTCACCGGCCTCATCAAGGCGAACGTCCCGTCGCGCCTCGCGTTCGCGGTCACCAGCGTCACCGACAGCCGTGTGATTCTGGATGCTCCCGGCGCCGACAAGCTCATCGGCCAGGGTGACGCCCTGTTCTCGCCGATGGGATCCTCCAAGCCCTTCCGCCTGCAGGGTGCGTGGGTCAAGGAGGAGGAGATCGACGCGGTCGTCAAGCACGTCACAGGTCAGGCCCGCCCCGAGTACCGACCCGACGTGCAGGAGGCCGTGGAGGGCAAGAAGAAGGAGGTCGACGAGGACATCGGCGACGACCTCGAGCTGCTGCTCGCCGCCGCCGAGCTCATCGTCTCGTCCCAGTTCGGCTCGACGTCGATGCTGCAGCGCAAGCTGCGCGTCGGCTTCGCGAAGGCCGGGCGACTCATGGACCTGCTCGAGTCGCGCGAGATCGTCGGACCGTCCGAAGGGTCGAAGGCGCGTGACGTGCTCGTCACCCCCGAGCAGCTGCCCGGTGTGCTCGCGAAGCTCCGCGGCGACGACGCGCCGGCGGCATCCGCGTCCGCCCCTGCTGCTCCTGCCGCACCCTCGGCCCCCACGCCGGCTCCGGCTGCGCCCGCCGCTGACGACGACCGCTACGGTCGCGACCCGATCGAGGCGCAGTACGAGGGGCTTCCCGAGGTCGAGAGCGAGGACGACGGCGACGAGGACGCCTGGGGCCTGACGGGGCGCGACTGATGGCGATCCCGCGGCAGCTCCCCAACGCGATCACGGTCGCGCGCATCCCGCTTGCGATCGTCTTCTTCGTGCTGCTGCTCCTCGCGGGCACCTACGGCGATGCCGACCTCGTGCTGCGCTGGGTCGCCGGCGCGCTGTTCTTGCTGGCCATCTCGACCGATTGGGTCGACGGCTACCTCGCCCGCCGCTACGACATCGTCAGCGACTTCGGCAAGCTGTGGGACCCGATCGCCGACAAGCTGCTCACCGGCGCCGGCTTCCTCGGCCTCGCCATCCTCGGCGAGGTCGGCTGGTGGCTCGTGATCATCATCCTCGTGCGCGAGTGGGGCATCACGATCCACCGCTTCACGCTCGTGCACGAGCACGTCGTCGCCGCCGCCTGGATGGGCAAGGTCAAGACCGCTGTGCAAGGTGTCGCGCTCAGCTGGGCGCTGCTGCCGCTGCACGCGCTGATCGGCCTGCAGCCGTGGGCCGTGATCACCCAGGTGCTCATGATCGCCGCGCTGATCCTCACGGTCGCCAGCGGCATCGACTACATCGTCGCCCAGGCGCGCGGCCGGCGCTCGAGCGCGTCATGACCGACGCTGCCCGCCTGCTCGCCGCGCTGCAGCGCCGCGGATGGACGCTCGGTGTCGCCGAATCGCTCACCGGCGGTGCCGTCGCCGCCGAGATCGTCTCGGTGCCCGGCGCGTCCGCCTCCCTGCTCGGTGCGGTGGTCGCCTATGCGACGCCCGTCAAGCACACCCTGCTCGGGGTGGATGCCGGACTGCTCGACGCACACGGACCCGTGCACCCCGAGGTGGCCGTGCAGATGGCCGACGGTGTGCGCAGGGCGGTCGCGGTGGATGCGCGCGCGGCCGATGTCGGCATCAGCACCACCGGCATCGCAGGTCCCGACTCGCCCGACGGCCAGCCCGTCGGCACCGTGCACATCGGCGTCGTCACGCCCGAGGCGCGCGTGACGCGCGCCTTCGTGTTCGCGGGGGATCGTGCGGCCATCCGCGCTCAGGCGGTGGCCGCGGCCATCGCAGAGGCGCTGGCGGTCGTCGGGGAATAGTGCGCAGCGGATGCCGGTTGTCGCAGATGTGCAGCATTCACGAGCGGGAGCGGTCGGCTTCCAGGCAGAAGCACAGAGAGAAACAGTAGATTCAGCGGTGATCGATCGGGTTAGACTGGCGATCCACTCGAACCGGCGTTCGGGGAACACGACGGAGAGGAGGTTCTGATGATCCTGGTACGACAGGAGATCGGCGATGTGCTGCGGGACTTCCGGCAGCAGAAGGGGCGCACCCTTCGTCAGGTCGCCAGCAAGGCATCCGTCGCACTCGGCTACCTCAGCGAGGTCGAGCGCGGTCAGAAGGAGGCGTCGAGCGAGATCCTCGCCTCCGTCGCCGAGGCACTCGACGTGCCCATCTCGACCATCATGCGCGAGGTCGGCGACCGCATCTCGGTGCTCGAGGGCCTGCAGACTTTCCCGGACGTCGTCCCCGACGACCTGGTCGCCTCGGTCGAGCCCGAGCTCTCGCTGCACTGATCGGATGCGCCGCAGCGAATTCCTGCGCGCCGTCGACGACGAGTTCGGCGGACGCGCCACCGCGTTGACGCATGACCTCGTGCTCGGCGGTCTCGGCATGACGGCGCAGGACGCTCTGGCCGCCGGCGTCCCTCCGCGCGATATCTGGCTGGCGCTGTGCGCCGAGACCGACGTGCCCGCCGAGCGCCGCTACGGCGTGGGCCGACAGGAGCCTCGTCGACGCTGATCGCGCGCGGCGTGTCGTCGAACGTCTGTTCGAAGTGCGCGTATCGTTCTGCACAGGTGGTCTCGATGCGATTTCTCTCCACAGAACGGGTTTCCGCCGACGCGATGTCGGTGGCCGCTCCTAACGTGTGAGACGTGGCACCGAGCCATACGCCTTGTCGGAGAGCACGCCCCAGCCGGGGCGGCCGCGACAGCCTACAGGCGGCAGCATTCGACACCGTGAGGAGCACGTCATGCCATCCACAGACGACCGCGAGAAAGCCCTGGATTCCGCGCTCGCGCACATCGAGCGGCAGTTCGGCAAGGGATCGATCATGCGTCTCGGCAGCGACGAGCGCGCACCGGTCGAGGTCATCCCGACCGGATCGATCGCACTCGACGCCGCTCTCGGCATCGGAGGACTGCCGCGCGGCCGCATCATCGAGATCTACGGGCCGGAGTCGTCGGGTAAGACCACGCTGACCCTGCACGCGATCGCGAACGTGCAGCGCGCCGGCGGCATCGCCGCGTTCATCGACGCTGAGCACGCGCTCGACCCCGAGTACGCCAAGAAGCTGGGCGTCGACATCGACCAGCTGCTCGTCTCGCAGCCCGATACCGGTGAGCAGGCGCTCGAGATCGCCGACATGCTGATCCGCTCCGGTGCGATCGACCTCGTCGTCATCGACTCCGTCGCCGCCCTCGTGCCCGAGGCCGAGATCAAGGGCGAGATGGGCGACTCCCACGTCGGCCTGCAGGCGCGACTGATGTCGCAGGCGCTGCGAAAGCTGACCGGTGGCCTGAACCAGACGAAGACCACCGCGATCTTCATCAACCAGCTGCGCGAGAAGATCGGCGTGTTCTTCGGCTCGCCCGAGACCACCGCCGGTGGAAAGGCGCTGAAGTTCTACGCTTCGGTGCGCCTCGACATCCGTCGCATCGAGACCCTGAAGGACGGCGCCGAGGCGGTCGGAAACCGCACCCGTGTCAAGGTCGTCAAGAACAAGATGGCCCCGCCGTTCAAGCAGGCCGAGTTCGACATCCTCTACGGTGTCGGCATCTCCCGCGAGGGCAGCCTGATCGACTTCGGCGTCGAGCACGGCATCATCAAGAAGTCCGGCTCGTGGTACACCTACGACGGCGACCAGCTGGGTCAGGGCAAGGAGAACGCCCGCACCTTCCTGCTGAACAACGACGATGTCGCCCTGGCGATCGAGTCGCAGATCAAGCAGAAGCTCGGCATCGGCGTGAAGGCCGTGGAAGAGGCCCCCGCCGACGAGCTCGCCGAGCGCCGCCCGGCCTGATGTCCCGCCGACACTCCACCAGCGGGGTGAGCCATGCGTGACAGGGGCGAGGAGCACCTCGCCCCTGTCATCCCGCTCTTCGGTGCGAAGCGTCCTGCCGAAGAGAGCACGCCGCCGGTGCCGCGGCGCACCGGCGAGGCAGGGCTGTGGCGTTCGACCTGGGACGACCCTGTCGACCAGGACGAAGACGACGACGCGTCGGATGCCGGAACGGCCTCGGCAGCGCATCCCGCGTTCGCGGCCGCCGGTCGTCGCAGCGAGGGCAGAGCGAAGCTGCGTGTGCTCGGCGCGCACGCCGCGCGACCATCCGATGATGCGGCATCTGCAGACGACGATCCCGACGAGGTGCGTCGACGCGCGGAGGAGGCGCTGGTGCGCCGGCTGCGCGGGAAGCAGCTGTCGGTATCGGAGGCACGGGGTGTGCTCAGGGAGCACGACCTCGACCGCGACGGCATCGAGCAGGTGATCGACGAGTTCACCGCACGCGGCTACCTCGACGATCGCACGCTCGCCGCGCTGCTCGTCACTTCCGGTGTCGAACGCAAGGGGCAGGGCAGGGTGGTGCTGTCCCGCGCCTTGGCGCAGCGCGGCATCCCTCGTGAGGTCATCGACGAGGTGCTCGCCGAGCTGCCGGACGACGATGCCGAACGGGCGCTTGAGTTCGCGCGCTCGAAGGCGCCGGGCATGAGCCGGCTCGAACCCGACACGGCGCTGCGCCGACTGCTCGGACAGCTCGCCCGCCGCGGATACGGCGGCTCGGTCGCGATGAACGCCGCCCGCACCGCGTTGCGCGAGGCCGGCGGGTCCCGTGGCGGAGGAGTGCGCTTCGTCGACTCTGACTGAGTGCACGTGACCGACGGGATGAATCGTGATCTGCACACGCGAGCCGCCCTCGGATTGCGCTCGTAGAATGGCAGACATCATGACTACTCCGCGCAGCGAACCTACGATCATCGCGCCCTCGGAAGCCGCGATCGAGACCGACGGTCGGCACCGCTCCTACGAGGTGCGCACCTTCGGCTGCCAGATGAACGTGCACGACTCCGAGCGTCTCTCCGGCTCGCTGGAGAGCGCAGGCTATGTGCGCGCCGCCGACGGCGAGGACGCCGACGTCGTGATCATCAACACCTGCGCGGTGCGCGACAACGCCGCCGGCAAGCTCTACGGCACGCTCGGTCATCTGAAGTCCCGCAAGGACAAGCACGAGGGCATGCAGATCGCCGTCGGCGGCTGCCTGGCCCAGATGGACAAGCAGGCCGTGCTCGACAAGGCGCCCTGGGTCGACGTCGTCTTCGGCACCCACAACATGGGCTCGCTGCCCGGGCTGCTCGAGCGCGCGCGTCACAACGGCGAGGCCGAGCTCGAGATCCTCGAGTCGCTCGAGGTGTTCCCCTCCACGCTGCCCACCAAGCGCGACTCCGCCCACAGCGGCTGGGTGTCGATCTCGGTCGGCTGCAACAACACCTGCACCTTCTGCATCGTGCCGAGCCTGCGCGGCAAGGAGAAGGACCGCCGCCCCGGCGACATCCTCAACGAGATCCGCCTGCTCGTCGAAGACGGCGCGATCGAGGTCACCCTGCTCGGGCAGAACGTGAACTCCTACGGCGTCGAGTTCGGCGACCGCCAGGCGTTCGGCAAGCTGCTCCGCGCCGCGGGCGAGATCGAGGGACTCGAGCGCATCCGCTTCACCAGCCCGCACCCGGCCGCCTTCACCGACGACGTCATCGACGCGATGGCCGAGACCCCCGCCGTCATGCCGCAGCTGCACATGCCGCTGCAGTCCGGCAGCGACCGCATCCTCAAGGCCATGCGCCGTTCGTACCGCAGCGAGCGCTTCCTCGGCATCCTCGACCGGGTGCGCGAGCGCATCCCGCACGCCGCCATCACGACCGACATCATCGTCGGCTTCCCCGGCGAGACCGACGAGGACTTCGAAGACACCATGCGCGTCGTCGAGCAGTCCCGCTTCTCGGGTGCGTTCACCTTCCAGTACTCGATCCGCGAGGGCACGCCGGCCGCCACCATGGCCGACCAGGTGCCGAAGGAGGTCGTGCAGGAGCGCTACGAGCGCCTCATCGCCCTCCAGGAGCGCATCTCGCTTGAGGAGAACCAGAAGCAGGTCGGCCGTGAGGTCGACGTGCTCGTCTCGGTGGGCGAGGGCAAGAAGGATGCCGAGACGCACCGCCTGACCGGCCGTGCCGAGGACAACCGTCTCGTGCACTTCGAGGTCACACCCGGGTCCGACCTGCCCCGCCCTGGCGACGTCGTCACCGTGAAGGTCACCCACGGCGCCCCTTTCCACCTGCTCGCCGACGACCCGACCGCCGCCCCGCTGCGCATCCGCCGCACCCGCGGCGGCGACGCGTGGGATCGCGCGCAGGCCGAGTCCTGCGCCGTGCCGGCACCCGCAGGCGAGCCCGGTGCCCCGCGCGCCGTCTCGCTCGGCCTGCCGACCCTCCGCGTCGGAGTGTGACCGACCCGCGCCGCCTCTGGGCGGTGGTCGGCGCGACCGGCACAGGCAAGAGCGAGCTCGCCCTCGCCCTCGCCGAGGCGCTGCGCGCCGACGGCAACCCGGCCGAGATCGTGAACGCCGACGCCATGCAGCTGTACCGCGGCATGGACATCGGCACCGCCAAGTTGTCGGTCGCGGAGCGCCGCGGCATCCCTCATCACCTGTTCGACGTGCGCGAGGTGACCGAAGAGGCCGCGGTCGCCTGGTACCAGCCGCTCGCCCGCGAGGCGATCGAGAGCATCCACGCCCGCGGCGGCGACGCCATCCTCGTGGGCGGCTCCGGCCTGTACGTCTCGAGCGTCATCTTCGACTTCCGCTTCCCGCCGAGGGATGCCGCATTGCGCGCAGCCCTCGAGGCCGAGCTCGACGAGCACGGCGCCGGGCGGCTGTTCGCCCGACTGCAGCAGGCCGACCCGGTGACGGCCGCGCGCATCGACCCGAAGAACGGCCGCCGCATCGTGAGGGCCCTCGAGGTGCTCGCCCAGGGCGGCGCGACCCATGGCGCGGCCCTGCCCGAGGAGCCGGTGCTGTGGCACGCCGGCACCCGCATCCTCGGTCTGCAGGTGCCGCGCGACGTGCTCGTCGAGCGACTCGACCGGCGGGTCGAGCGGATGTGGGCCGAGGGGATGCTGGACGAGGTCACCCGGCTGCGCGACGCCGGCATCGAGCGGGGGGTCACGGCATCCCGCGCGATCGGCTACGCACAGGCGCTCGCGCAGCTGCGCGGGGAGAAGACGCAGGCCGAGGCGATCGCCGAGACGCAGGCGCTGACCCGCCGCTATGCGCGCCGTCAGGTGTCGTGGTTCAAGCGGTACCCGGCGCTGGAGTGGGTCTCGCCGACGTCGGAGGCCCGTGACATCCTGACGGGATGACGACTCACTACTACACGGCGAGCAGCGTCGACGGCTTCATCGCCACGGAGGATCATTCGCTGGACTGGCTGCTGTCGCAGGACATCGACGAGAACGGTCCGATGGCGTACGACGGCTTCCGCGCCGGGCTCGGTGCCATGGCGCTCGGCGCGCACACCTACGAGTGGGTGCTCGCGCATGAAGGCTCCTGGCCGTACACCCTGCCGACGTGGGTGTTCACGCACCGCGAGCTCGACGTGCCCGAGAGCGGTGCCGTGCGGCTCACCACGGATGACGTCAGCGCCGTGCACGCCGATATGACAGCGGCCGCCGACGGCAAGGACATCTGGATCGTCGGCGGGGGAGACCTCGCCGGGCAGTTCGCCGATGCGGGTCTGCTCGACGAGGTCTGGGTGCAGTACGCCCCGGTCACTCTCGGCGGCGGAGCCCCTGTGCTTCCGCGCCGGCTCGACCTCGAGCTCATCGATCTCGCCCGCAATCGCGCGTTCGCCTGCGCGCGATACCGGGTGCTCCGCCCTGCATAGACTGGGCGCATGGTCGCATTCACCAAGGGACACGGCACCGGCAACGACTTCGTGATCATCGCCGACCCCGACGGCGAGCTCGACCTCACCGCCGTGCAGGTGCAGGCGCTCTGCGACCGCAACTTCGGCGTCGGCGCCGACGGCGTGCTGCGCGTGGTGCGCTCGAAGGCCCTGCCCGAGGGCGCCGCGGCGCTCGAGGAGGAACCAGACGCCGAGTGGTTCATGGACTATCGCAACGCCGACGGCTCGGCCGCCGAGATGTGCGGCAACGGCATCCGCGTGTTCGCGCACTATCTGCTGCGCTCGGGGCTCGCCGAGCTCGCGGCGGGATCCACGTTCCCGATCGGCACCCGCGCCGGCGTGCGCGATGTGATGCGCTCAGAGAACGGCTACCAGGTCGACCTGGGCCGCTGGAGCCTCGCCGGCGGCGAGCCGCTCGCGCGTGCCGCCGGGCTGGCCGTCGCTCGCCCCGGACTCGGCATCGACGTGGGCAACCCGCACGTCGTGGTCGCACTCGCCTCGGATGATGAGCTCGCAGGGCTCGACCTCGGCCCGACCCCGGTGCTGGAGCCGGCACCCGCGGCCGGTGCGAACGTCGAGTTCGTCGTGCCGGGGGAGCCCCTCGTGCGCGACGGCATCGGCCACGTGCGGATGCGGGTGCACGAGCGCGGCGTGGGCGAGACCCTCAGCTGCGGCACCGGCGTCGCAGCCACAGCTCTCGCGGTGCGCTTCTGGGCCGGTGACCGTGCGCCGAACGAATGGCGCGTCGAGGTGCCCGGCGGCACCCTCGGGGTGCGGATGTTCCCCACCGAGGATGGCGAGCACGTCGGACTCTCCGGCCCGGCGCAGCTCGTCTACCGCGGCGAGATCGACCTCGCCTGAACCGCGTCATTCGGCGGCCTGCGCGCGGTTCGTGACGCCGCATGACGTGCGAGATGACACGGATGCCGCCGTTCGGTGACGATGGTGCGCATGACAAAGCAGATCCGCTTCAACGCCTTCGACATGAACTGCGTCGCGCACCAGTCCTCGGGCATGTGGCGGCATCCGCTCGATCAGTCCGCGCGCTACAAGGAGCTCGGCTACTGGACCGAGCTCGCGCAGCTTCTCGAGCGCGGACATTTCGACGGCCTCTTCATCGCCGACGTGCTGGGCACCTATGACGTGTACGGTGACTCGAACGAGGCGGCCATCCGGCACGGTGCACAGGTGCCGGTGAACGACCCGATCCTGCTGGTCAGCGCGATGGCCGCCGTCACGAAGAACCTCGGGTTCGGCGTCACAGCCGGCACGGCGTACGAGCATCCGTATCCGTTCGCGCGCCGCATGAGCACGCTCGACCACCTCACGAACGGCCGGGTCGGCTGGAACGTCGTGACCGGCTACCTGCCCTCCGCGGCCCGCAACATGGGGCACGACGACCAGCTCGAGCACGACCAGCGCTACGACGTCGCCGACGAATACCTCGAGGTCACCTACAAGCTGTGGGAGGGCTCCTGGGAGGATGACGCGGTCATCCGCGACCGTGAGACGGGCGTGTTCACCGATCCGGCGAAGGTGCACGAGATCGGCCACCACGGCGAGCACTTCACCGTGCCCGGCATCCACATCTCCGAGCCGTCCCCGCAGCGCACCCCGGTCATCTACCAGGCGGGCGCCTCACCGCGCGGCATCGCCTTCGCCGCCGGCAACGCCGAGGCGATCTTCGTCGCCGCACCCACCAAGACCGTGCTGGCCGGCACCGTCAAGCGCATCCGCGATGCGCTCGAGGCCGCCGGTCGTGACCGTCACTCGGCGAAGATCTACACGCTGCTCACGATCATCACCGACGAGACCAGCGAGAAGGCGCACGCCAAGCACGAGGACTACCTGCGCTACGCCAGCGACGAGGGCGCTCTCGTGTTCATGTCGGGCTGGATGGGCATCGACCTGTCGCAGTACGACCTCGACGAGCCCATCGGCAACGTCAAGAGCAACGCGATCCAGTCGACCGTCGCCAACTTCCAGCAGGCGAACGACGACGGCAAGGAGTGGAAGGTCCGCGACATCGCCAAGCTCGGCAACATCGGCGGTCTCGGTCCGCGCGTGGTCGGATCGCCCGAGGAGGTCGCCGACTTCCTGCAGGACTGGGTCGAGGAGACCGACGTCGACGGCTTCAACCTCGCCTACGCGATCACGCCGGGCACCTTCGAGGACATCGTGACCTACATCGTGCCCGAGCTGCAGCGCCGCGGCGTGTACCAGACCGAGTACACGGAGGGCACGCTGCGCCACAAGCTGCTCGGACAGGGCGACCGCCTGCCAGAGGACCACCGCGGAGCCGGCTACCGGATCGGCAGCGCCGCGCGCGTCTGACGCGTCAGACCACCGACACGGGCGCGGTGGGCGGGTCGCCGTGACGGCGGACCTTCAGCACCCGGTAGCCCTTGCCGGTGGCGGCGCGGTGCACGCTGAATCCCGGAGTGAACGTCGCCGTCATCCAGCGCTGCAGCGAGTCGGAGCCGAGGTTGCGCTGCACCACCATCCACGCGTCGCTACGCGGCGCGAGACGGGGGATCCAGCGCTCCAGCATGCCGTGCAGCTCGTTCTTGCCCACCCGGATGGGCGGATTCGAGCGGATCGTGCGGAAGCTGACGTCGTCGGGAACATCATCGGGCTTCACCGCGTTGACATTGGTGAGGCCGAGCGCCTGCGCGTTGCGCCGGGTGAGGTCGAGGGCGCGCTCGTTGACGTCGACCGCCCACACCGTGGCGTGCGGTGCGGAGAGCGCCATGGTGAGCGAGATGGGGCCCCAGCCGCATCCGAGGTCGAGGAAGTCGCCGCCCGGCGGCAGCGGGGCCATGTTCGCGAACAGCACGGACGTTCCGGCATCCAGGCGGTCGGGGCTGAACACACCGCCGGCGGTGGTGAGTTCGAGATCCCGTCCCGCCAGGGTGACGTGGATGGTGCGCAGGTTCTCTGCACTTGCCGGGGCCGCGCTGAAGTAGTGGTCGGACGGCATGCAGTGAGCGTACCGGACATGCGGGGCTAAGGTTAAGGCGCCGCAGGCACAGATATCGGATCAAGGACCGGATGACGAAGAACAACGACGAGAACACCCCTCAGGACGCGCTGGATCGCGTGCTCGCACACGGCGAATCACGCACGGAGGCACGGGTGTTCGGGGCCGCGCAGGCGCTGCAGGACGACGCCACGGCCGCGCACGGAGCGCACGACGGCGAGCAGTGGGACCTCGAGGAGCGCCACGCGCTGAGGCGCGTCGCCGGGCTGTCCACCGAGCTCGAGGACGTCACAGAGGTCGAGTACCGGCAGCTGCGGCTCGAGAACGTCGTGCTCGTCGGCGTCTACCCCCAGGGCGCCCAGGACGACGCCGAGAACTCGCTGCGCGAGCTCGCCGCCCTCGCCGAGACCGCCGGCGCGGTCGTGCTCGACGGCCTGCTGCAGCGACGCCCGCACCCGGACCCCGCGACCTACCTCGGCCGCGGCAAGGCGCAGGAGCTGAAGGACATCGTCGCGGCCGTCGGCGCCGACACCGTGATCGCCGACACCGAGCTCGCCGCCAGCCAGCGGCGCGCCCTGGAGGACGTCGTCAAGGTCAAGGTGATCGACCGCACGACCGTCATCCTCGACATCTTCAGCCAGCACGCCAAGAGCCGTGAGGGCAAGGCGCAGGTCGAGCTCGCACAGCTCGAGTACCTGCTGCCCCGCCTGCGCGGCTGGGGTGACTCGATGAGCCGCCAGGCCGGTGGACAGGTCGGCGCAGGGGGAGCGGGCATGGGCTCGCGCGGACCCGGTGAGACCAAGATCGAGCTGGATCGCCGCCGCATCCGCACCCGCATGGCGCAGCTGCGCAAGCAGATCCGCGACTTCGCGCCCGCCCGTGAGGCCAAGCGCGCCGAGCGCAAGCGCAACACCATCCCCTCCGTCGCGATCGCCGGCTACACCAACGCCGGCAAGTCGAGCCTGCTGAACGCGCTCACCAATGCGGGCGTGCTCGTCGAGAACGCGCTGTTCGCGACCCTGGATGCCACGGTGCGACGCTCCGAGACCGCAGACGGACGCGTGTTCACCCTGACCGACACGGTCGGCTTCGTTCGCAACCTGCCGCACCAGCTCGTCGAGGCGTTCCGCTCGACCCTGGAGGAGGTCGCGCAGGCCGACGTGATCGTGCACGTCGTCGACGGCTCGCACCCCGACCCCTCGGCGCAGCTGCAGACGGTGCGCGACGTGATGGGCGACCTCGGCGCACGCGACATCACCGAGATCGTCGTGTTCAACAAGGCCGACCTCATCCACGACGACGAGCGGCTCGTGCTGGGCGGGCTCGCGCCCGGAGCGCACTTCGTCTCCTCCCGCACCGGCGAGGGCATCGAGCAGCTGCGAGCGGCGATCGAGCGGATGCTGCCGATGCCGGCCGTCGAGGTGCACGCGCTCGTGCCGTACGACCGGGGCGATCTCGTCTCGGCCGTGCACGAGAGCGGCGTGCTGCTGTCGTCCGAGCACCGCGAGCAGGGCACCGCCCTGCACGCGCACGTGTCGGAGCGTCTCGCGGCCGAGCTCGCGCCCTACGCGATCACCGTGCACTGACGGAGCCCAAGCGCACGCTGACGGTCAGCGTGCGCTGAAGCGACCCTCCACGGTCGCGGACACGACGATGTCCTCACCCTCGAACTCCATCGGCGCGGAGCCCGCCATGTCGAACGCGGCGGACCGCATGGCCTTCGCCTGCATCGGCACGGGGGCGGCCGACAGCAGACCGCGGTCGGAGATCTCGAGCGGCGTCACCTCGTGCAGCCCGAGCGCCTCGGCGTACGCCTGCGCGCGCGACACGGCGACGGCGACGGCCTGGGTGGCGACCTCGCGCTCGGCGGCGGTCTCGGTCTCGGTCGTGAGGTGCCATTCCGTGCCGCCCAGGCGCACGCCGTCCCACACGGAGATCTCGGTCACCCACAGCGACATCTCCGAGATGTCGGCGAAGGTCACGGTGAAGTCCACCGAGGCGCGGTACACCAGGTCGAGCTGCTTGCCCTCGTTGTTCCACGGCCGATCGGCGCGCACGTCGAGACGCCGGCTGCTCCAGTCGGTGACCGCGCCCGACTCCTTGAGCGCCGTGATGCCGTCGCGCACCGGTGCGGAGAGCCGTAGCACCTCGGAGACCACGCTCTCGCGTTCGGGGCCGTCCATCGCGACGGCGAGGTAGATGGTCGCGCGCTCGGGCGCCACATGCAGTTCGTGCTCACCGCGGACCGTGATGATGACATCGCTCATGGCTGCGACTCTACGGCAGCAGCATCCGGCAGCGGCAGGCCGGGCGCGGAATGGCGGAGGCTGCCGATACGTTGTAGTCTGTGATGCTCGGGTGCGCAGCATCCGTCTGGTAATTCCACAGTGTGACAGCGGCTCCTTCGCAAGAAGGTCCACGGGGCTGATCGGTTTCGACGGCGCCTGTGTATCGACGGGAAGCGGGCCGAGGATGCAGGGTTATCTCGTGAACGCCCCCTGCGAAAAAATAGTTGCCAATGCAAAGCGCAACGACTTCGCCCTCGCTGCCTAAGCGAGCCCGATAGTCCGTCAGACCGTAGGTGATCCCGCTACGGATCCTGGCGTCATCTAGGGATCTTGCTGCGTGACGGCGTCCGGACGTCACGTGGGACTCTTCCCGGACTGGGCTCGTCGACTTAGGTGTCTGTGACAAAGGTCGGAGCCGAGCAGAACGCCTTCACAGACTGCGCCCGGAGAAGACGTGGATGAGCAGCGTCGGACGGGGGTTCGATTCCCCCCAGCTCCACCAACCGCTGTCACAGTGAATGACCCCCGCGGCCCTCACGAGAGTGAGGGCCGCGGGGGTTTATCGTGTCAGCCAGAGAGAAAGGCCCCCACATGCGTGGAGTCATGCTGTACGCCCCGGGCGATGTCCGCGTCGAAGACCGCGCCGACCCCGTCATCCTCGAGCCCACCGACGCCATCATCCGCCTGTCTGCGACCTGCATCTGCGGCTCCGACCTCTGGCCCTACCGTGGGGCGGAGCGTCCGCGCGGTCCTCAGCCGATGGGACACGAGTACGTCGGCGTCGTCACCGAGATCGGCGCCAACGTCTCGAACGTCAAGGTCGGCGACTTCGTCGTCGGCAGCTTCTTCACCTCCGACAACACCTGCGAGATCTGCCAGGCCGGCTACCAGTCGCACTGCGTGCACCGCACGCCGATCGGTGCCGAGGGCACGCAGGCCGAGCTCGCCCGCATCCCGAACGCCGACGGCACCCTCGTCGCGACGCCCGGCCAGCCCGACGCCGACCTCATCCCCGCCCTGCTCGCCGCCTCGGATGTGCTGGGCACGGGCTGGTTCGCGGCGGTCGCCGCCGAGGTCGGCCCCGGCAAGACGGTCGCCGTCGTCGGCGACGGTGCGGTCGGGCTGCTCGGCATCCTGGCCGCGCAGCAGCTCGGCGCGGAGCGGATCATCGCGATGTCGCGCCACGCCGACCGCCAGGAGTTCGCTCGCCGCTTCGGCGCCACCGACATCGTCGAGGAGCGCGGCGACGAGGGCGTGGCGAAGATCAAGGAGCTCACCGACGGGCTCGGCGCGCACAGCACGATCGAGGCCGTCGGCACGCAGGAGTCGATGATGCAGGCCATCCGCGCGACCCGCGCGGGCGGGCACGTCGGCTACGTGGGCGTCTCGCACGACGTGTCGCTGGAAGGCACCCAGCTGTTCTTCTCGGGTGTGCACCTGCACGGCGGCCCCGCGCCGGTGCGTCGATTCCTGCCCGAGCTGATCAGACTCATCTGGAACCGCGAGATCGACCCCGGTGTGGTCTTCGACCTCACCCTGCCCCTCGAACAGGCGGCGGAGGGCTACGCCGCGATGGATCAGCGCACCGCCACCAAGGTGCTGCTCACCGTCTGACGTTCCCGCCTAGAGATCGTCGAGCGCGCTGCGCGCCGCCGCGACCGCTCGCTCCGCCTCCTCGGCGGCGCGCTCGGCCGCGATCCGGCGGACGTCGAGGCGCTCGACGGTCTCGACGGCCTCGGCACTGCGCTGCCGGACGCGGGCCAGCTCGTCCTCCAGCTCCCTGGTGCGCTCCTCGAGCGCGGTCGCTCGCTCCGCGGCATCCGCTCGCTCTCGGGTGAGGGCGTTCCGCTCCCGATGCGCACGGGTCAGGGCCTGCTCGGCATCCTGCAGCGCGCGCTCGGCATCGCGGCGCGCACGTCGCGCGCGCAGCTCGTCTGCGGGCCGCTCGACCGGGCGGGCCGGCTCGGGGGAGCCGCCGCCGACGGATGCCGTGATCGCCGCGGCGTCGCCGTCCGGCGCGAGCTCCCGCACGAGTCGCCCCGATGCGGCCGCTGCCGCGGCGGCAGGATCGAAGAACGCGGCGGTGAGCGTCTGGTGCACCGCCTCGCGGGTCGCATCCGTCACCCGCCCTCCGTGCGCCTGGGCGAGCGATGCGGCCTCGTCGGCGAGACTGCGGGTCAGCGCCCGACGCTGACGACCCAGCTGCGCGAGGGTCGCGGCGTCGAGGTCGTCCTGCGCCTCGCGCAGGCGAGCGGCGAGCTCGAGCGCCTCGGCGAGACGCTCTCGCCGCTGGGTCGCGAAGAGGTTCACCACCCAGGCGGCGATCGACGGCTTGCGCAGTCGACGGATGCCGGCCGCGAGCGCGGCATCCGTCACCTGCTTCGCCCTGGCATCGCGCGCGGAGATGAAATCCTCCGGTGCCGCCGCGTAGAGCTCGGCGGCGGCCTCGGCGAGTGCGGCCTCGTCCATGTCAGGCCCGCGGACGCAGCCCGTCGAAGGCGACCGCCAGCACCTCATCGGCGAGCAGGGCGGGATCGACCGCGCCGTCGGTGCGGTACCACTCGACGACGGAGTTGATCATGCCGAACACGAGACGGGTGGCGACGCCCGCGTCGAGATCGGTGCGCACGAGCCCCTCCGCCTGCGCATCGCGCACGAGCTGTGTCACGCGGTGATCGAAGCGGCGGCGGCGGTCGAGCGCAGCCTGCTCGAGGGGGCTGTTGCCGCGCAGCCGCAGCAGCAGGGTGACCTGCGGCTGCCGCTCGGTCAGCACCGTGACTGCGCCGCGGATGATGGCGCTGAGGCCTTCGGATGCCGTGCTGCTGCGCAGCGCGTCCTCCAGCGCCCGCTCAAGTCCGCCGAGGGCATCCTCCAGAGCGACCTCGAGGATCTGCTCCTTGGAATCGACGTGGTGGTACAGCGCCGACTTCGTGACACCGAGCCGGCGTGTGAGATCCGACACGGAGGTGGCGTCGTAGCCCTGCTCGTTGAAGAGAGCGACGCTGGCGCGGATGACCGATTCGCGGTCGTGCCCTGGCCGGCCACGTCGCGTCGTGGACGCCTGTCGAGCCGCCGTGGTCTCACCGTTCGCCATGCAACCAACCTAGTGGTCATCGCTCCTGTCACCCACGCGCGTTCGACACGGCCCGACAGGGCTAAGCTGGAGGGGCACCTCACAGCCTGGAAGGATTCGACGTGGTCGATTTCATCGTGTTCATCATCCTGTTCGTCGGCGGGATCTTCCTGTTCGGCATCGCGCACGAGCTCCCGGCCGCGCAGGGCGTGGTCTTCACCGCCGGAATCGTCGCGGTCAGCCTGGCCATGGCATGGGTGATGCGTCAGGCCGGCTCTGCGACCCGTCGCAGCGACTCGTGGAACCGTCGACAGGACTGACCCACGACACCGAACGATGAAGGAGGGCCGCCCATCGGGCGGCCCTCCTTCTGCGCATCGGCGGGTGTCAGCCCTGCTGCTCCCAATCGATGAGCACGAGACTCTGCTTGGTGTCGGCGAGCTTGACCCAACCGTCGCCGAACTCGTAGGTCATGCCGAAGCCCTCCTTGTCGGTCGCGAAGGCGACGCTGGGGTCTTCCGTCACGAGGTTCCGATCGCCTTCGGATGCCGAGATCCAGCCCTCTGCTATGAGCGCGTCGCGCGCGGCGTCCGCAGTCTCGGCGTCGATCGGGCCCCAGCCGTACATCTGGCCGTGGTCGGAGGGCGCGCTGTAATCCGACCAGAGGCAGAGCAGTCCGCCCTCGATGAGGATGTCGCCGATGCGGAACTCCTCCTGCTTGGCCGTCCAGCCCTGCGAGGTCAGCCCCTCGACGGTGCCCTCGGTGATGATCGTGTCGCACGCGGGCACGTCGCTGGGCACGGAAGTCTCGTCGTCGGCAGGCTCGGTGGTGGCCACCGGTGCCGACGGCTGGGATGCGGACGGCTTCGCCGACGGCGTGGTCGCGGCATCCGGTTCGGCGGGGGCGGCGCAGGCGCTGAGCGTCACGGCGGCGAGGAGCGCGCCGAAGGCGAGGGGGAGCGGGGTTCTCATCGGAGGATCCTGGGGGTTCAGCGCCGCGCGTCGCGCAGCAGGGTGAGGAACTGCTCGTGCAGCACGCCGTTGGTGGCGAGCGCCGAGAGGTCGGAGATCGATTCGGAGCCGTCGAACGCGGTCATCCGGCCGCCGGCTTCGCGCACGATCGGCACGGCGGCGGCGATGTCGTACTCCTTGACGTCGAACTCGGCGACCATGTCGATGCGACCCTCGGCCAGCAGCATGTAGCTGTACACGTCACCGTAGGCGCGGTCGCGCCACACGCGCTCGGCGACCGCCATGAGCTCGGGCAGGCGACCGGCATCCGCCCACTGGGCGATGCTCTGGAAGCTGACGCTCGCCTCATCGAGCGCGGCGACGCTCGAGACGTGCAGGCGACGCGGGCCGTTCTCCGTGGCCGTCCAGGAGCCGAGCCCAGCAGCTCCCCACCAGCGGCGTCCCAGCGCGGGCATGCTCACGACGCCGAGGGTCGGGATGCCGTCGACGGCCAGGCAGATCATGGTTCCCCACAACGGCACGCCGCGCAGGAAGTTCGCGGTGCCGTCGATCGGGTCGACGATCCACTGCCGGTGAGTGTCGCCTTCGGCGCCGTACTCCTCGCCGAAGATGCCGTCCGAGGGACGCTCGGTCGCGAGCAGCGCGCGGATCGCCCGCTCGGCTGCCAGATCCGCCTCGGTCACGTGCGAGCGATCGGCCTTCGTCGACACCTGAAGGTCGGCGGCGTCGAAGCGGCTCAGCGTCTCGGCATCCGCGACATCGGCGAGCCGCAGCGCCAGGGCGAGGTCGTCCTCGACGGCGGCATCCGTCGGCGCAGGGGAGGGGGCGGAGGTCACCTGTTCAGGATAGTCTGCGCAGGCGGGATGCTCGGCTTCTGCAACGCGCCCGGCGGCCCACGCGGATTTGGCGCGGCCCCGGCATCCTGGTAACGTAATTCCTCGGTCGGGAACACTTCCCGCACCACGCACCTCTAGCTCAATCGGCAGAGCAACTGACTCTTAATCAGTGGGTTCAGGGTTCAAGTCCCTGGGGGTGCACAGAACGAAGAAGGCCCCGAGCGTGAGCTCGGGGCCTTCTCCGTTCACGCGCCCTGCGTCACCAGCTCCGCAGCATCTTCGACCGTGTCGACGAGGTGCACGTGCTGCTCCATCGGGCGGCCCGTCGCGAGCGCCTTCAGCAGCTGCCACGCCGGCAGCTCCTCGGTCCAGTAGCGGCGCCCGATGAGCACCATCGGCGCCACAGACGACTCGTCGGCGTAGTAGTTCTCGCAGGCGTCCTGGAAGATCTCCTGCACGGTGCCGCCCGCGCCGGGAAGGAACACGATTCCGGCCTGGCAGATCTCCAGCAGGATCGCCTCGCGCTGGGCGTTGTGGAAGTACTTCGCGATCGCCGAGGCGAACGCGTTGGGCGGCTCGTGCCCGTAGTGCCAGGTCGGGATGCCGAGGGTGTCCGCGCCGCCGGGGAAGGCCCTTCGCACAGCGAACGCGGCAGCTGCCCAGGCGCCCACGCTCGGACGGAACGAGGGCGCAGCCGGCAGCGCGCGCAGCGCCTCCTCCAGTGCGCCGTCGTCGTGCCCGGACAGATAGCCGCCCAGGTTGACCGCCTCCATCGCGCCGGGGCCTCCTCCGGTGGCGACGGTGTGCGTCTGCGCCAGCATCCGCCCGAGCCGCGCGCCGTCGGCATAAGCCGGCTCGCCGCGCACGACGGCGTGACCTCCCATCACCCCGACGAGGCGGCGGCCGACGATCCATTCCTCGAGTGCCAGGCCCATGGTGTGATCGTGCAGCGCCTGCGCGAGCAGAGCATCCTGCGTGGTCTCGCGCTGCGACCACGCGTACGCGCGGGCGTCGAGACTGTGCCGGTAGCCGTCTTCGCCGTACAGCTCCTCCGGCGTGTACAGCGCGGTGCGGTACGTGTCGATCGGCACATCGGGCACCGCGGGATACACGATCGCCCCGCGGGCGCGCAACGACTCGTCATCCTCCGGGCGCATCGTGCAGCCGAAGAACGACGCCCCTGACACCTCGACGGCGCGCAGCGCATCATGCCGCATCCGCAGGTCGAGAGAGCGCAGCCGCCAGCCCGACAGCGACAGCGCCCCGCGGCTCAGCCGCCGATCGAAGTCGTCCAGGGTATCGACGTCGACGACACCTCCGCGGGTTCTTCTCATGCCACGACCCTAGGGTGCGGCTGGTCACCGGCACGCGATGCACGCGGTGCGCGTCAGAAGTCGGGCAGCCCGACACCCGGCGGCTCGTCGTCGACGTGGCTGGCGGCCACCCGCACCACGGTGATGGTGCTGCGCGGTGTGATCAGCACGCTCAGCGACGAACCCTCCGCGGCGATGTCGACGAACCGGCCGCCGTCCTGCACCGCCTCCTCGATGCGAGCCCGCAGCGCGTCGACGTCGTCCGTCGACGCGAGCAGGTAGCGCTCCCCGTCGATCGTGATCAGTGTTCGCAGGCTCTGGTTGTCGGCCATGTCGAGCACGCTAGCGATCGATCCGCCCGATCGGGATGGGGTTGCGCTCGCTGCTCGACGGTGGCAGAGCGTTCAGCAGGCCGCGGGGGTCTACTGTGACCGTATGGGCAGAATGAAGTACGACGGGTCGGGTGAGGAGATCGTCATCGACGACGTCACCCTGACGCATCTGAAGATCGTCATCACGACTAAGCTCCGACGCCAAGAGAGCTTCATGATGACCTGGCGCCCCGTCGGAGACGCGATCAACCAGCGACGCAGCGCGTGGATCCACCCGGCGATCCCGCTGCAGTTCGGCTTCGACACCGACGATGACGCCGTCGTCGATCCGCAGCGCATCCACGACCTCATGGAGCACCTGAACGCCACAGGGGAACTGGTGCTCGAGGGCGTCCTCGGTTCGGACGCCGCCCGCCGCTCCTGACCGACTCGGGTCCAGGTCTTCCGCCGTGCTCTATGCGGTGGAATCATGGCCTGAGAGGAGGCTCTCATGATCGAACTCGATGACATCGACACCGACGAGGACGGCGCCCTGACCGCGACCGTCGAACTGCCCGGTGGCCGCCGCGTCACCGTGGAGTATGAATTCGACGAGGAGTTCGACCGCGACGACGACGATGACGAGATCGACGACGAGGGCGAGGAGGAGCCCGACCTCGAGCCCGAGGATCTGCCCGACATGGACACCATGCAGGAGACCGTGCGGCACTCGCTCGCCAGGCTCACCGAAGAGGTGCTCGACGCGCGCGAGCGGCAGGTCGCCGAGGAGCTGACGGATGCCGCCTTCGAGGACGACGACGATGTGGCGCTGGAGGATGAGCTCGCAGCCCTGCGCGAGGACATCTCGCTCGACGGCGTCGTCGTGTTCGGCGACGGCGGCATGACGCTGCTCTACGTCGCGCCGTCGGAGTACCCCGACCTCACCATCTACTGCCTGCTCGACGAGGACCTCGAGATCGATGACCTGATGGTCGAGTGACGCGGCCTCGTGCGGCTCAGGCCACGCGCACGACCGTGCCGCCGGTGAGCGCCTCGAGCTGCGCGAAGGTGAGCGGCATCACCGTGTGCGGCGTGCCGCCGGCCGCCCAGATGCGCTCGTAGCCACGCAGATCCTCGTCGAGGTAGGTGCGCAGGCGGCTCGGGTGCCCGATGGGCGCCACGCCTCCGATCGCCTGGCCGGTGACCTCGCGCACGAGCGCGGCCGGGGCCATGGCGACGGATGCTGCGCCGACGGCATCCGCGAGCACCGCGAAGTCGACCCGATGCGCCCCGCTCGTCATCGCGAGGATCGGCTCGCCGTCGGCGACGAGCACCAGGCTGTTCGCGATCGCCCCGACGGGGCATCCGACCGCGCCGGCCGCCTCGGGAGCGGTACGCGCCGAGTCGGGCAGCACCACGACCTCGGTCTCGACGCCCGCGGCCGCAAGGTGCTCCTGCACGATGCGGCTGCGAGCGGGAAGGGCGTCAGCGGTGCTCATCGGGGACGTCACTCCTTCGGGTCGGATGCCGCTCAGGCGGCGTCACCCATGAGGATAGCCTCGGCGTCCTCCGTCGCGCCCTCTGCCGGGTCGTCGATGTGCGCCAGCACGCGGCGGCCGAGCAGCACCGTCAGCGCGGCGATGAGCACCGAGACCGCGGCGAACAGGTACGGCACGGTGTCGCCGAAGGCGTGTGCCAGCGCGGCGGCGACCGGGGGAGCCATCGCCCCGCCGAGGAAGCGCACGGCCGAGTACGCCGAGGACGCGACCGAGCGGGGCAGATCCGTCGCCTCCATGACCGCCTCGGTGAGCACGGTGTTCATGATGCCGAGCAGCAGGCCGCCCACGATGATGCAGACCACGAGTGCGGATGCCGACTCGACGACGAGACCGGCCACGATGAGGTCGACGGCCAGCAGCGGAAGGGTGGTCAGGATGATCGCCGTGCGCGACATGCGGCGCATGAGCACCGGCGCGACCCACACGCTCGTGATGGCGAGGGCGACGCCCCAGCCGAAGAAGGTGAACCCGATGCCCATGGCGCCGAAGCCCAGCGGGAACGGCGAGAAGGCCAGCAGCACGAAGAACCCGATGTTGTAGAACAGCGCGGTCACCGCGAGCACCGCCAGTGCGGGCCTGCGCAGAGCGCGGAACGGCGCCGAGAACGGCATCGGGGTGCGCTTCTCGTCGGAGTTGCGAACGAGGGTGAGCACGGCCACGAAGCCGATCGCCATGAGCACGACGACGCCGAAGAACGGCCCGCGCCAGCTCACCTCGCCGAGCAGACCGCCGAGCAGCGGGCCGACGGCGATGCCGAGGCCGAGGGCGGCCTCGTAGAGCACGATGGCGGCACCGCTGCCACCCGCGGCGGCGCCGACGATCGTCGCGAGCGCCGTGGAGATGAACAGGGCGTTGCCGAGCCCCCAGCCGGCGCGGAATCCGATCACGGCGTCGACGCTGCCGCTCATCGCGCAGAGCAGGGCGAACACCACGATGAGCCCGAGTCCGGTCAGCAGCGTCGCCTTGGCGCCGATGCGGCTCGAGATCCAGCTGGTGATCAGCATCGCGAGGCCGGTGACGAGCAGGTAGCTGGTGAAGAGCAGCTCGGTCTCGACAGGCGAGGCCTCCAGCGACTCGGCGATCGCGGGCAGGATCGGATCGACGAGTCCGATGCCCATGAACGCCACCACACAGGCGAAGGCGACGGCCCAGACCTGCGCCGGCTGCCGCCAGACCGATCCTGTCGATGCACTGCTCATTCGTGTTCTCCTGTTCCCTGGTCCGCGGTGCGCGGTTCGGATGTGTGTGCGGCGAGGATGGCCGCCGCGCGCTCCAGCGCCGCCCAGTCGTCCTCGGCCAGCCCCGCGAAGCGCGGGGCGAGGGTCTCGCGGAACTCGGCCCGCCAGTCGATGACGGCCTGACGGCCGTCGTCGGTGAGCGTCACGAGCGTGGCGCGGGAGTCCGTCGGGTCGGCCGTGCGCTGCACGAGCCCGCCGCGCTCCAGCTCGCCGATCAGCCGGGTCATGCCCGGCTGCGTCGTGCGAGCTGCGGCCGCCAGCTCTCCGATGCGCACCCCGGTGCGGGACTCGAGGATGCTGAGCACCCGCCACTGCGCGGCGGGCGCTTCGTTCCCGGCATCCTGAGCGGCGATGCGGGCGAGGGCATGCGCGGACAGCACGATCGATGAGATCACCTCGGCTCTTTGCATACCAAGAAGTATATACCTAATGGTATGGAAAGGCGCAGAGGTTGACGAACGGCGCCGAACGCGCCTAGTCTTCCAATACCTGAATCAGCTTTCAGGTTCTGACCTTCCAGCGCTGAAAGGCAATCACATGCGGGTTACGAAGAAGTTGCTCCTCGGATCGGTGCTCGCCACCGCCGCCCTGGTGATGGCGGCCTGCGCGCCGCAGCCGGGCACCGGCCCCTCTGACGACGGCGGCGACGCCGGCCCCGCGGAGATCCGCGCGGGCGTCATCACGAGCGAGACCGGGCCGCTCGCCGGCTACGGCAAGCAGTACCTCGACGCCTTCAAGGCGGGCCTCGACTACGCCACCGACGGCTCGGGCGAGATCGACGGCACCAAGATCACGATCGACTACCGCGACGACGCCGGCGACCCCGACACCGCGGTCACCGCCGCCAAGGAGCTCATCGGCGATGGCGTGAACATCCTGCTCGGCAGCGCCTCCTCGGGCGTCGCCCTGGCCATGGCCGAGCAGGCCGCGCAGAACAAGGTGCTCTTCATCTCGGGACCCGCCGCCGCAGACGCCATCACCGGCATCAACGAGTACACCTTCCGCTCGGGCCGTCAGTCCGCACAGGACGTCGCCACCGCCGGAACCTTCCTCGACGACATCGACGGCAAGACCGTCGCCGTGTTCGCGCAGAACAACGCCTTCGGGCAGGGCAACGTCGCCGCCGTCGAGGCGATCCTCGGTGGCAAGGGCGCGACGGTCACCCCCGTGCTCGTCGCCGAGGACGTCACCGAGTTCACCCCGTTCGCGCAGCAGGTGCTCAGCGCCAAGCCCGACCTCGTGTTCGTGGCCTGGGCCGGCGCCACCTCGGGTGCCATGTGGCAGGCGATGAGCCAGCAGGGCGTGCTCGACGAGATCCCCGTCGTGACCGGCCTCGGCGACATCTCGACCTACGGCGCCTACGGCGTCGCCTCCGAGAAGATCAACTTCCTCAACCACTACTTCGGCGCGGCCCCCGACAACGAGGTCAACACCGCCATGGTGACGGCGCTCGAGGAAGCCGGCTCCGAGCCCGACCTGTTCAGCCCCGACGGCTTCAACGCCGCGATCATGCTCGTGCAGGCCGTCAAGGAGGGCAAGGGCGACGTCGACGCCATGATCAAGGCGCTGGAGGGCTTCGAGTTCGAGGGCCCCAAGGGCACGAACACCGTGCGCGCCGACGACCACGCCCTGCTGCAGGACATGTACCAGGTGAAGCTCGTCGCCGACGGCGACACGTTCGCACCCGAGCTCGTCGCGACGGTCCCCGCCGCCGACGTCGCTCCGTGACCCGCAGGAGACACTGACGTGCACACCCCAGTCCCGCCCGGCGGCGCGTCGCTGCGCATCGAGGGCCTCGGTCTCGAGATCGGGGGAGCGACGATCCTCAAGGACGTCGACCTCTCGATCGAGCCCGGCGCACTCGTCGGAGTGATCGGCCCGAACGGAGCCGGCAAGACCACCCTGTTCAACGCCGTCTCGGGAGTCGTCCGGCCCACGGCCGGGCGCATCCTGCTCGACGACGTCGACATCACCCGCGCCGGCGTGCCGCAGCGCGCGCGGGCGGGGCTGGGGCGCACCTTCCAGACGTCGAGTCTGTTCCCGCAGCTCACCGTGCGCGAGAACGTGCGCATCGCCGTGCAGGCCGCGCAGGGCGGCAGCTACTCGCTGCTGCACTTCCCACGGCGCACGGATGCCGCCGTCGTGCGCGCCGAGGAGCTGCTGGCCTCGGTCGGGCTCGGCCACCGACTCGACGCACGTGCGGGCGACATCAGCCACGGCGACAAGCGCAAGCTCGAGATCGCCGTGCTGCTCGCGACCCGCGCGCGTCTGGTGCTGCTCGATGAGCCGATGGCAGGCGTCGCCTCCGGCGACGTGGCCGGGCTCGTCGACAGCATCCGCGGTCTGCAGGCCGAGACGGGCTGCACGGTGCTCATGGTCGAGCACCACATCGAGGTGCTGATGGGCCTCGTCGACCTCGTCGCGGTGATGTACTTCGGCAGCATCATCGCCGTCGACACCCCGCAGCGGATCATGGAGAACGCCACTGTGCAGAGCGCCTACCTGGGGACGAGCGCATGAGCGCCGATCCGATCCTGCAGGTGCGGAACCTGCGCGCCTCCATCGCCGGCCAGCAGGTCGTGGAAGACGTCAGCTTCGATGTGCCCCGCACCGGCGTCACGGCTATCCTCGGCCGCAACGGCGCCGGCAAGACGTCGACCATCCGCGGCATCCTCGGTCTCATCTCACGACGAGGCGAGGTGCTGCTCGACGGGCGACGCATCGACGGTCTCAGCACGCACCGCATCGTGCAACTCGGCGTCGGCTACGTGCCCGAGGACCGCGAGGTCTTCGCCGGGCTCACCGTGGGCGAGAACCTGGCCCTCGCGGAGCGCCAGCGCGAGCCGCGCCGCGAGTTCGTCGCCCAGCTGTTCCCCGACCTCGTAGCTCGCCGCGAGCAGCGCGCAGGCACGCTCTCGGGAGGTCAGCAGCAGATGGTCTCGGTCGCGCGGGCCCTGCTGAACGACAACAGGCTGCTGCTGGTCGACGAGCCCACCAAGGGACTCGCCCCGAAGATCGTCAGCGAGGTGGCGGATGCTCTCGCCGAGGCCGCGGCCACCGTGCCGATCCTGCTCGTCGAGCAGAACCTCGAGGTCGTGCGCCGTCTCGCCGACCAGGCGATCGTGATCGCCGGCGGTCGCGTGGTGCACACCGGCCGCGCCGTCGACATCCTCGACGACGACGCCCTCACCCGCCGCCTGCTCGGCGTCAGCTCGGAGGCCCACGCATGAGCACGCTTGTCCTCACCCTCATCATCGGGCTCGGCCTCGGCGCGCTGTACTTCCTCGTCGCCAGCGGCCTCAGCCTCATCTACGGCCTCATGCACGTGCTGAATTTCGCGCACGGCGCCTTCCTCACCCTCAGCGCCTTCGTCGGCTGGGCGGTCGCCCAGGCGGTCGGCGTCTCGAGCTGGGGCGGCTTCCTGATGTCGATCCTCGTCGGCGCGCTCGTCGGGGCGGTGTTCGCCGCGATCACCGAGCTGCTGCTCATCAGACCGCTCTACGAACGGCACATAGAGCAGGTGCTCGTCACCGTCGGACTCTCGTTCGCGGCGATCGCGCTGTTCGAGGGCATCTGGGGCACCGACCCGATCAACATCACTGGCCCCGTGTGGCTGCGCCAGACCACCTCGGTGCTCGGCGCCAGCATCCCGAACAAGTACTGGGTGCTCATCATCGCCGCCGCCGTCGTGCTCGCCGCTCTCGTGCTGTTCCTCAAGAAGACGCGCTACGGCATGATCATCCGCGCCGGCGTCGAGAACCGCGCCATGGTCACCGCGCTCGGCATCGACGTGCGTCGCTCGTTCACCCTCGTGTTCGCGATCGGCGGCGCGGCCGCGGGCATCGGCGGCGTGCTCGCGATGCACGCCATGACCTACGTCTCGGCCCACCTGGGCTCGACCCTGCTGATCTTCGCGTTCATCGTCACCGTCGTCGGCGGGCTCGGCTCGCTGGCCGGCGCCGCGATCGCCTCGGTGCTCGTCGCCGTGCTGCAGCAGGTCGCGAACACGTACCTCGGCGGCACGGGCGACTTCATCGTCGTCATCCTGCTCGCGGTCGTGCTGCTCGTCCGCCCCGCCGGTCTCATGGGAAGGAGGGCCTGACATGCGCGCATCCGCCCGCTGGACACCGCTCATCGTCGGTGTCGTCGTGGTCGTCGTCCTGGCGATCCTCCCGCTGCTGAACCTGTCGATCCCCGGGGTTCTGCCCGGCCCCACCTACACGCCGGGGTCGCTCGCGCTGATGTCGCTGTGCATGGTGTTCGCCGCCCTCGCGCTGTCGTACAACCTGCTGCTCGGCACCGCCGGCATGCTGTCGTTCGGTCACGCGCTGTACTTCGGGGCCGGCGCCTACGGCCTCGGCATCCTGCTGCAGGCAGCCGACCTGCCGCTGCTGCCCGGCGTGTTCGCCGCGCTGCTCGGCGGCATGGTCATCGCGGTGGTCACCGGAGCGGTCGCGATGCGCGTGAACGGCATCCCGTTCGCGATGGTCACCCTCGCCTTCGCACAGGCCGGCTCGGTGCTCGTGCGCCGCAACCAGGCGATCACCGGAGGCGAGGAGGGCCTGGGCCTGAACACCGCCGGCGTCCCGGACTGGCTCGTCGGGGTGATCAACACCCGCAACCTGTACTGGGTCTCGCTCGCGGTCGTCGTGATCGTCTACCTCGTGGTGCTGTGGGTCGACCGCTCCAACCTCGGCCATCTCGCCGCCGCGGCACGCGAGAACGACCTGCGCGTGCGGGTGCTCGGACTGCAGCCCGCCCGTGCGAAGCTCATCGTGTTCGTGATCGCGGGGCTGTGCGCCTCGCTCGCCGGCATCGCCTACCTGCTGCTGCAGTCGGGCACCCAGCCCAGTGCGGTCGGTGCGGATCTCACCATCACCGTGCTCGTCATGGTCGTGCTCGGTGGCGTCGGATTCCGCTGGGGTGCCATCCTCGGTGGTGTGCTCTACACGATCCTCGATCAGCGACTCACCGTGCTGGCTCGGGCGGATGCGATCCACCAGCTGCCCGATGTGCTGCGCATCCCGCTGTCGGAGCCGCTGTTCCTGCTCGGCATCCTCTTCATCCTCGTCGTGATGTTCCTGCCCGGCGGCATCGCCGGCACCATCGACGCCGCCGTGCGTCGCCGTCGCGGCCGCGCGACGGCCGCGACCGGGCTCGGCAGCGTGGACGAGGGCGACCTCGCCGAGACGGCCGTGCGATGACGGATGCCGCGGCAGGGCCGCACACCATCGGACGCTGGCTGCAGGATCGTGCCGCCGCTCACGGGTCGCGCATCGCCGTCGACGACCGCGGCGTCGCGACCGACTATGCGACGCTCGCCGCACGCGCGCGGATGCTGGCCGACCGGCTCACGGCCGCCGGCTACGGCGCCGGTCAGCGGGTCGCGACCGTCTCGGGCAACTCGGCTGACCAGGTGGTCGCGTTCTTCGCCTGCGCGCTGCTCGGCATCGCCTTCGTGCCGCTGTCGTGGCGGCTCACCCCGGCCGAGCTCGGCGCGCTCATCGAGCGCACCGGCCCCGCACTGCTGCTCATCGACGAGGAGCACGCCGCCCTGGCGGCCGCGGCGATCGAGATCGCGGCATCCGCCCCCGCGACGGCGACGCTGGGCGCCTCGGGTGTCGAGGCGCACACCCCGGCTGCGCACGTCGCGGCGCCCGCCCGCCCGGCGCGCGACGACGACCCGCTGCTGATCATCTTCACCTCGGGCAGCGAGGCGGCGCCGAAGGGCGTCGTGCTCACGCACGAGAACTGTTTCTGGAACAATCTCGCGCTCGGGCAGGCGATGCCACTCGACGACACCGACGTCGTGCTGGCGATCCTGCCGCAGTACCACGTCGCCGCCTGGAACGTGCAGCCCCTGCTGGCGTGGTGGCGGGGTGCGACCGTCGTGCTGGAGCGCTCGTTCGACCCCGGCCGGGTGCTGCACCTCATCGCCGCGCGACGCGTGACCACCATGATGGGCGTGCCCACCCAGTACCGGATGCTGCAGAGCCACCCCGCCTGGGCCGAGGCCGATCTGTCGTCGCTGCGCCGCATCGTCGTCGGCGGCGCCACCATCCCGCAGGATCTCGCGGTCGACTGGGCAGAACGCGGCGTCGAGCTCACCCAGGGCTACGGGCTGACCGAGGCCGGGCCGAACGTGCTGCACCTGCCGGCCGAACTCGTCGCCACCCATCCCGGCGCGGTCGGCCGCCCGTACCCGGGCGTGGACGTCATGCTCGCCGACCCCGCCACCGGTCTCGCCCTCGAGGGCGCCGCGACCGGCGAGCTGTGGGTTCGCGGGGCGAGCGTGTTCACCGGCTACTTGGACGACCCCGAGGCGACCGCGCGGGCGATGCACGGCGACTGGCTCCGCACCGGAGACCTCGTGCAGCGCGACGCCGTCGGCATCCACCGGGTCGTCGACAGGCTGAAGGACATCTTCGTCTCCGGCGGCGAGAACGTCGCCCCCGCCGAGGTCGAGGCGGCGATCCTCGCGCATCCGCGGGTGATCGCCTGCGCCGTGGTCGGGGTGCCCGACCCGGTCTGGGGCGAGCGCGGGGCGGCGTTCGTCGTCGCCGACGGGCCGCTCTCGCGCGACGAGCTGCGCGCGTTCGCGGCCGAGCGGCTCGCCGCCTTCAAGCTCCCCGCCCGCATCGAGTTCGTCACCGAGCTGCCGCGCTCCAGCATCGAGAAGATCGCGCGCGCCCGGCTGCGCCGCATGGCCGCCGAGCTCACCCAGGAGGAGTCCCATGACGCTGCCCGTCGATGACGCACCGATCTCACCGGCCACCGGCCGGCCTCTGACGGCACGCGGCCAGCAGACCCGCCGGCGCCTTCTCGAGGCGGCCGAAGAGGTCTTCGCCGGCCTCGGCTACCACGAGGCGTCGATCGTGAAGATCACCGAGCGCGCCGGTGTGGCGCTCGGCACGTTCTACCTCTACTTCGACAGCAAGCAGGCGATCTTCGAGGCGCTCGTGATCGACCTCAACAGTCGCGTGCGCCGCTCGATGTCCGACGCGATGACGGGCGCCGCCGACCGCATCGAAGCCGAGCGTCGCGGCTTCGAGGGCTTCTTCCGCTTCACCGCCGCGCACCCCGCCCTCTACCGGGTCGTGCGCGAGGCCGAGTTCGTCTCGCCCGAGCTGCTGCGCCTGCACTACGAGCGCATCGTCGATGGCTACCGCACGGGACTCGCCGCCGCGCAGCAGCAGGGCGAGGTCGCCGACGACCTCGACCCCGAGATCGTCGCCTGGGCGCTGATGGGCGCCGGTGAGCTGATCGGCATGCGGTACCTGCTGTGGGAGAAGGATGCCGCGGGCAACCCGCCGGTCGGCATCGACCCGTCGGTTCTCGACGGCATGAGCACGTTCATCGCCCGGGCGCTGCGCCCGGCGCACACCGAGGAGGAGAGCGCATGAGCGACCAGGATCTCGCCGGACGGCGGGCCCTCATCACCGGAGGGGCGAGCGGCATCGGCCTCGCCTGCGCCGAGGAGTTCGCGCGCCGCGGCGCCCACGTCACGATCGCCGACCTCAACGGCGACGCGGCCCGTGCCGCCGCCGAGGGCATCGGGGGAGAGGCGTGGGAGGTCGACCTCTCAGACACCCGCGCGCTCGACGAGCTCACCCTCGAGGCCGACATCCTCGTGAACAACGCCGGCATCCAGCGGGTGAGCCCCATCGAGGAGTTCGACCCCGAGGCGTTCCGCGCCATCCAGCGGATCATGCTCGAAGCGCCGTTCCTGCTCATCCGTGCCGCGCTGCCGGGCATGTACGCGCGCGGCTGGGGGCGCGTGATCAACATCTCGAGCGTGCACGGCCTGCGGGCCAGCGCGTTCAAGTCGGCGTACGTCGCCGCCAAGCACGGTCTCGAAGGGCTCTCGAAGGTCACCGCCCTCGAGGGTGGACCGCACGGCGTCACGAGCAACTGCATCAACCCCGGGTACGTGCGCACCCCGCTCGTCGAGAAGCAGATCGCCGATCAGGCGCGTCTGCACGGCATCCCCGAGAGCGAGGTCGTCGAGAAGGTGATGCTCACCGAGAGCGCGATCAAGCGTCTCGTCGACGCGACGGAGGTCGCCTCGCTCGCCGGGTGGCTGGCGTCGGATGCCGCGGGCATGGTCACCGGCGCCTCGTACACCATGGACGGCGGATGGAGCGCCCGCTGATGACCCACACGTACCGCACCGTCGATGTGCCTGGCGCCGGGGGAGACCTGCGCGTCGGCGTCTGGGACCCGGACGACGAGGTGCAGCGCACCGTGCTCGCGATCCACGGTGTGACCTCGTCGCATCTGGCCTGGCCGTTCGTCGTCGCGCAGCTGCCCGGCGTGCGCGTGATCGCCCCCGACCTGCGCGGAAGGGCGGCGAGCCGCACGCTCGCGGGCCCGGCCGGAATGAACGCCCACGCCGACGACATGGCCGCCGTGCTCGACGCGTTCGCCGTCGACGCTCTGCCGGTGATCGGGCACTCCATGGGCGCCTTCGTGAGCGTCGTGCTCGCGCACCGGCATCCCGATCGGGTCGAGCGGCTCGTGCTCATCGATGGGGGACTCCCGCTCGACGTTCCCGTCGGCATCGATCCCGCCGATCTCGTGCCGCTGATCCTCGGCCCGACCGCCGAGCGTCTCGCCCGCCGCTGGAGCGGCGTGGAGCAGTACACCGAGGAGTTCTGGCGGGATCACCCCGCGTTCCGCGACGACTGGAGCGAGGAGCTGGAGGCGTACATCGCCTACGACCTCGTGCCGGAGGGCGATGTCTTCCGCTCGGCGACGAGCTACGAGGTGATGGCCGAGGACACCGTCGACATGAACATCGGCAGCGCGCTGCCCGAGGCGCTGGCGGGGCTCGTGCATCCGACGCTTTTCATCACGGTGCCCCGCGGGCTGCAGAACGAGGATCCGGGGCTGTACCCGCCCGCACACCTCGCCCGGTTGCTCGAGCGGTTCCCCACGGTGCGTCACGTGCACCTCGACGACCTCAACCATTACACCGTGGTGATGAGCGAGCGCGGTGCCGAGGCACTCGCGCCGCTGCTGCGCGCAGAGCTCGACTGACGGATCGCCGCGCGCCGCCTTCAGCCGCGCCGCGCGGCGATCCGCGACGTCAGCTGGTGCGCATGCGCGAGAAGCGTGCGTCCCAGCTGCGGCAGCCGGTCGGGTCCGAAGCGGAACTCGACGCCGGTGAGGCTGAGCGCCCACTCCGGCCGGCCGTCACGGTCGAACACGGCGGCGCCCATGCCCCACGAACCGTTCACGATGAGGCCGGGGTTGACCGCGTAGCCGCGCTCCTTCGTCTCCCGCAGCCGCGTGCGCAGCGGCGCGGTGTCGTGCGCCCGGCCCCAGCGCTCGGACATCTCCGGATGCCGTTCGAGATAGGCATCCACATCGTGGTCGGGCTGGAACGCGAGGATCGCCAGTCCGGCGCTCGCGACGCCGAGCGGGAATCGCACACCCTCGCTGAGCACGAACGAGCGGATCGGGAAGGATCCCTCCTCGCGCAGCAGACACACCGTCTCATCGGCGCGACGCACCGAGAAGAACGCGCTCTCCTCGGTCTTCACCGCCAGCGACCGGACGATGTCGCGGGCGATCTCCGTCACGTCGTACCGCGCCGCGGCCACGGTTCCCATGAGATACAGCTCAGGGCCCGGCATCCACAGGGCCGTCGCGTCCTCCTGGTCGACGAGACCCTCGACGCGGAGGGCGCTCAGCAGCCGGTGCGCCGTGGAACGGCTGAGCCCCGACTCCCGGGCGAGCGCCTGCAGCGACACCCCGTCACCTCGCGCCGTCACGAGCCGCAGCAGGGATGCCGCACGCGCGACGGCCTGGGCGCCGGGCACGGTACGCGAACGGGACGAGGTCTGTTCCATGATGTGGACGCTAGTCGGCAGGATGCCCACATCGCAAGCATCGCCTTGCCGCGCGGCCCGCGTCGGACGGATGCTGGAGAGACACCCAGACACGAAGGAGTGGCGTGTGATCGACAAGCAATGGGCCTCGGCGGCCGAAGCCGTCGCCGACATCCCGAACGGGGCCTCGCTCGCCGTGGGCGGATTCGGACTCTCCGGCAACCCGATGTCCCTCATCGAGGCGCTGCACGCGCAGGGCACCGCCGACCTCAGCGTGGTGAGCAACAACTGCGGCGTCGACGACTGGGGCCTCGGCATCCTGCTCGGCTCGCAGCGCATCCGCAAGATGACGTCGTCGTACGTCGGCGAGAACAAGGAGTTCGAGCGGCAGTTCCTCGAGGGCGACCTAGAACTCGAACTCACCCCGCAGGGCACCCTGGCCGAGAAGCTCCGGGCCGGGGGAGCGGGCGTCGCCGCGTTCTTCACGCAGACGGGTGTCGGCACCCAGGTCGCCGAGGGCGGCCTGCCGCGGCGCTACAACGCCGACGGGTCGATCGCCGTCGCCTCGCCGCAGAAGGAGGTGCGCACCTTCGACCTGCGCGGTGAGCCGCGCGAGTTCGTGCTCGAAGAGGCCATCACCACCGACTTCGCGCTCGTGCACGCCGAAGTCGGCGACCGGCACGGCAACCTCGTCTTCAACAAGGCCGCGCGCAACTTCAACCCGCTCGCCGCGATGGCCGGCCGCGTCTGCATCGTGCAGGTCGAGCAGCTCGTCGAACCAGGCGAGATCGACCCCGACAGGGTGCACCTTCCCGGCGTCTACGTGCACCGCATCGTCGAGGTGGGCCGCGACATCGAGAAGCGCATCGAGCGCCGCACGATCACCCAGACCCCCGCAGCCACGGAAGGAGCCTGACATGGCACTCACCCGCGATCAGATGGCCGCGCGCGCCGCATCCGAGCTCAGCGACGGGTCGTACGTCAACCTCGGCATCGGCCTGCCCACCCTCGTGCCCAACCACGTTCCCGAGGGCGTCACCGTCGTGCTGCAGTCCGAGAACGGCATCCTCGGTGTCGGGCCGTACCCGACCGAGCAGAACGTCGATCCGGATCTGATCAACGCCGGCAAGGAGACCGTGACGGTGCTGCCCGGCGCCGCCTACTTCGACTCGGCGACCAGCTTCGGCATGATCCGCGGCGGCAAGATCGACGCGGCGATCCTCGGCGCCATGCAGGTCTCGGCCGCAGGCGACCTGGCGAACTGGATGATCCCCGGCAAGATGGTCAAGGGCCCCGGCGGCGCGATGGATCTCGTGCACGGGGCAGGCCGTGTCATCGTGCTCATGGAGCACGTCGCGAAGGACGGCTCCGCCAAGATCGTGAACGACTGCTCGCTGCCGCTCACCGGCCGCGGGGTGGTCGATCGCATCATCACCGACCTCGCCGTGATCGACGTCACCGCCGACGGGCTCGTGCTCATCGAGACAGCGCCAGGCGTCAGCGTTCAGCAGGTCATCGACGCCACCGAGCCCGCACTCACGGTCTCGGACGCACTGAAGGAGAACTCATGAGCGACATCGTCATCGTCGCCGCCGCCCGCACCCCGCAGGGACGGCTGAAGGGCCAGCTGGCCCCGTTCACCGCGCCGCAGCTCGGCGCCTTCGCCATCAAGGGGGCCCTCGAGCAGGCGTCGATCGATCCCGTCGAGATCGACGCGGTCATCATGGGGCAGGTGCTCGCCGCTGGCTCCGGCCAGAACGCGGCCCGCCAGGCCGCCATCGGCGCCGGGATCGGCTGGGATGTGCCGGCCAGCTCGGTCAACAAGGTGTGCCTCTCCGGTCTCACCGCGATCATCGACGCCGCCCGCATGATCCGCACCGGTGACGCCCTCACCGTCGTCGCCGGCGGCATGGAGTCGATGACCCGCGCCCCGCACCTGCTCATGGGCTCGCGCGACGGCTGGACCTACGGCAGCGTCGAGGTGCTCGACCACATGGCCTACGACGGACTGACCGACGCCTACGACCGCGAGAGCATGGGCGCGTCCACCGAGCGTCACAACCCGCGCTTCGAGATGACCCGTGCGCGGCAGGACGAGGTCGCGGCTCGGTCTCATCAGCGGGCCGCCGCCGGCCAGGCCGACGGGGCGTTCGACGCCGAGATCGTGCCCGTCACCGTGCCGCAGCGCAAGGGCGACCCTGTCGTGCTGACCAAGGACGAGGGCATCCGCCCCGAGACGACCACCGAGACGCTCGCCGGCCTGCGCCCCGCGTTCGCGGAGGGCGGCACGATCACGGCGGGCAACTCCTCGCAGATCTCCGACGGCGCGGCAGCCGTGGTGGTCACCACCCGTGAGAACGCCGAGGCGAAGGGGTGGCCGGTGCTGGCCGTCGTGGGCGCCAACGGGCAGACCGCCGGACCCGACAACTCGCTGCAGGCGCAGCCGGCTCGGGCGATCGAGCGTGCGCTCGAGAAGCAGGGCATCGGCGTCGACGCGCTCGACCTCGTCGAGATCAACGAGGCGTTCGGCGCGGTCGTCGCCCGCTCGCAGCAGGAGCTCGGGCTCTCGCCCGAGATCGTCAACGTGCACGGCGGCGGCATCGCCGTCGGGCATCCGATCGGGGCGAGCGGCACCCGACTGATCGTGCACCTCGCGCACGAGCTCGCGCGCCGCGGCTCCGGCACGGCCGTCGCGGCGCTGTGCGGCGGCGGCGGTCAGGGCGAGGCGCTGATCCTCACGCGCTGATCGACAGGACGGATGCTGAGAGGCGTCGCCGGTTCGGCGGCGCCCTCAGTGTGTCGTCACCGCTTCTTCGCGATACGGTCGACCTCGTCGCGACGGTTCGCGCGCAGCTCCTTCTTCGACAGCTTCGGCGCGAACGGCGAGTCCGGTGAGACCGGGAGGCCCTTCTCCTGTTTGCGCAGATCGCGTACGGCGCCGATCGCAAGAGCGAGGGTGATGCCCCAGCTCAGCCAGCCGAGCGCGGCGCGCCAGGTGATCGGCTGACCGCGGGTGCCGCGCAGCAGCGTCACGCCGGTGCTGATGGCGCTGAAGAGTCCGGTGCGAAGGAGATAGCGCATGCCCCCACGCTACCCGAGGGTGCACAGCCGACTCGGCTAGGGTTGACAGCAGCATCCCTGTGTATCTACCGGCCGTCGGCTCCCCGGCGGACAGCGGCGGCACCTGACCCCGCGTCTTGCCCGTCGAGCGCGCGAGAGCCATGACACAGACAATACCCCCTTCGCCGAGCCTGCTGCGCCTCGCCGGCCTGCCCTACTTCGTGATCGCGTTCATCGCGCGACTGCCCTTCGCCATGAACGTCGTCGGCGTGCTGACGGTTGTCGTCTCCGCCCGCGATTCGCTCGCGCTCGGCGGGCTCACCTCGGCCGTCGTCGGACTCGGCACGGCCGTGATCGGCCCGTTCCTCGGCGCCGCGGCCGACCGCTTCGGCCAGCGTCGCGTGCTCGTCGCGGCCGCCATGCTGAACGCCGTCGCCCTCGCCGCCTTCGCGCTCGTCGTCTACAGTCCCGCGGCCGACGCGGCGGTGCTGGTGACCGCCTTCGCGATCGGCGCCACCGCGCCTCAGGTCGCGCCGCTCTCTCGCGCGCGGCTCGTCACGATCATCGACGAGCGGATGCCGGCAGAGCGCCGCCTGCGCACGACCTCGTCGACCATGTCGTACGAGTCCGCGGCCGACGAGATGGTGTTCGTGTTCGGGCCGTTCCTCGTCGGCATCCTCGCCTCCCTGATCGCGCCCTGGGCGCCGGTGGCGCTGGCCGCCGTGCTGACCCTGGTGTTCGTCGGCGCCTTCGCGCTGCATCCCACCGGGCGTCACGTGTCGTCGTCGCGCACAGCGGACGGCGCCGCGCCGTCGGCGGTGTCGGAGCTGTTCCGCCCGGCGCTGCTCGTCGTCGTGCTGGGCATCACCGGGGTCGGGCTGTTCTTCGGCGCGACGCTCACCTCGCTGACCTCCTTCATGGCCGATCTCGGCGACGCCGAGCAGGCCGGTCTGCTGTACGGGGTGATGGGCATCGGGTCCGCGATCCTCGCGCTCGGCGTCGCGTGGCTGCCGCCGCGCTTCACCCTGCGCGCGCGGTGGCTGGTGTTCGGCGGCATCCTGCTCGCGGGCTCCGTGCTGTTCGCCACGTCATCCTCCGTCGCGGGCGTCATCACCGCGCTCGCCTTGCTGGGCATCGGCATCGGGCCCACGCTCGTCTCGCTGTACAGCCTCGGGGCCTCGCGCAGCCCGCTCGGTCGCTCGGCGACCGTGATGACGATGCTCGGCTCCGGGGTCGTCGTCGGGCAGTCGGTGGGCGCCGCCGTGACCGGCAGCCTCGCCGAGAGCACCGGCACCGGCGCCGCCATGCTGCTGCCGCTCGTCGCCGCGGCCGTCGTGGTCGCCGCCGGCGTCGCGAACTGGGCGCTCACCCCGCGGCCCCCGCGCTGAGACACGACGACGCGATCCGCCCACCGCGCGGCGCCGCTGTCGGTAGCCTGGAGGCACCGAGCAGAGGAGTGCCATGACCGCCGCCGAGTTCGTCGTCGTCGCCAATCGCCTGCCCGTCGACCGGGTCATCACCTCCGATGGTGAGGAGACCTGGCGCACGTCGCCCGGCGGTCTCGTGGCCGCCCTCGAGCCGATGATGCGCTCCGTCGACGGCGCCTGGGTCGGCTGGGCGGGGCAGGCCGACCTCGACATCGCGCCGTTCGATGCCGACGGCATCCACCTCGTGCCCGTCTCACTGAGCGAGCAGGAGGTCGCGGAGTACTACGAGGGGTTCTCGAACGACACCATCTGGCCGCTGTACCACGACGTGATCGCCCCGCCCGCGTTCCACCGCGAATGGTGGGAGGCGTATATGACCGTGAATCGGCGGTTCGCCGAGGCAGCCGCCGGGGCGGTCGCCCACGGCGGCACCGTGTGGGTGCACGACTACCAGCTGCAGCTCGTGCCCGAGATGGTGCGTGCGCTGCGCCCCGACGTGACCATCGGCTACTTCCACCACATCCCGTTCCCCGCGCACGGCCTCTACGCCCAGCTGCCCTGGCGCGACCAGGTGCTGCGCGGGCTGCTCGGCGCCGACGTGGTCGGGTTCCAACGCGCGCAGGATGCCGCGAACTTCCTCGCGGCTGTGCGCCGACGACTGGGATTCGAGGTGAAGGCATCGAGCGTCACCCTGCCCGACGGCCGGCGCAGCATCGCGAAGGCCTTCCCGATCTCGATCGACACCACCCCGTACCTCGAGCTCGCGCAGCGCCCCGACATCCAGGCGCGCGCCGCCGAGATCCGCGAAGGGCTCGGCAACCCGCGCAAGGTCCTGCTGGGCGTCGACCGGCTCGATTACACGAAGGGCATCGGGCACCGCATCAAAGCCTTCGGCGAGCTGCTCGATCAGGGACGGGTCTCGGTCGACGACGTCACGCTCGTGCAGGTGGCGAGTCCCAGCCGCGAGCGGGTGGATGCCTACGTGCATCTGCGCGCCGAGGTCGAACTCGCGATCGGGCGCATCACCGGCGACCACGACACGTTCGGCCACACCGCGATCCGCTACCTGCACCAGGGCTTCCCCCGTGAGGAGATGGTGGCGCTGTACCTGGCGGCCGACGTGATGCTCGTCACCGCGCTGCGCGACGGCATGAACCTCGTCGCGAAGGAGTACGTCGCCACGCGCGCCGACAACCGCGGAGTGCTGGTGCTCAGCGAGTTCACCGGCGCTGCCGACGAGCTGCGCCAGGCCGTTCGGGTCAACCCGCATGATATCGAGGGGCTCAAGGACGCGATCATGACCGCGATCGAGATGCCGCCCGCCGAGCAGGGCAAGCGGATGCGGTCGCTGCGCAAGCGGGTACTCGAGAATGACGTCACGGCCTGGTCGACCTCGTTCCTGGAAGCGCTCGACACCGCACGGGAGGACCGTGCATGACCCGCGACTGGAACCCCGAGGCACCCGATGAGGCCGTGCTCGCCATCGCCCGCACGGCGCACCTGGTGGTGGCGCTGGACTTCGACGGCACGGCATCGGAGCTGGTGCCCGACCCGATGAGCGCCCGCGCTGTCCCGGAGATGGCGGCGGCCGTCGCACGCCTCGGGACGCTCGCCGACACGACCGTCGCGTTCGTGTCGGGCCGCAGCCTCGTGCACCTGCGTGAGATCGCCGAGCACGATGACGATTCGTCGGTCGCCCTCGCGGGCTCGCACGGCGCGCAGTACTGGTTCCCCGGCGAGGGCGAGATCGACCTCGCGGATGCGGGGGAGGACGAGACGGATGCCGCGGAGCACACCCTCCGCGATGCGCTCAGCGATGAGCTGGAGCAGCTTCTCGGAGACTTTCCCGGCATGCACCTGGAGCGCAAGACGCTGGGCATCGGCATCCACGGGCGTCGTGCCGAGGCGGCGGTCGAGCAGCGCGCCTTCTCGGCCGTCGACGAGGTGATGGCGCAGCGCGCCGCGCACTGGCGCCGCCGCACCGGCGACCGCATCCTGGAGTACTCCTTCCGCCACGAGGGCAAGGACGTCGCGATCGCGCGGCTGCGCGAGAGATATGCCGCATCCGGCATCCTCTTCGCCGGCGACGACGTCACCGACGAGGACGCCCTGCGCACGCTCGGCGCGGGTGACCTCGGCGTGCGCGTCGGCGCGGGAGACACCGCGGCCGCGCTGCGTGTGGCAACCCCACAGCAGCTCGCGCAGGTCTTGGACGTCATCGCGACCGAGCGCGGCGGGATGCGGGAATAGACTGCCGTCATGTCCTCCCACGAAGCATCCACCGGCGCGCCCGGCGCTCCCGAAGAAATCGACATCAAGCCGCGCAGCCGCGTCGTCACCGACGGCATCGAGGCCACCACCTCGCGCGGCATGCTCCGCGCCGTCGGCATGGGCGACGAGGATTGGGACAAGCCGCAGATCGGCATCGCCTCGAGCTGGAACGAGATCACCCCCTGCAACCTGAGCCTCGACCGGCTCGCACAGGGCGCGAAGGAGGGCGTGCACTCCGGCGGCGGCTACCCGCTGCAGTTCGGCACCATCTCCGTCTCGGACGGCATCTCGATGGGCCACGAGGGCATGCACTTCTCACTCGTCTCGCGCGAGGTCATCGCCGACTCCGTCGAGACGGTCATGATGGCCGAGCGCCTCGACGGCAGCGTGCTGCTAGCCGGCTGCGACAAGTCGATCCCCGGCATGCTCATGGCCAGCGCCCGCCTCGACCTCTCCAGCGTGTTCCTGTACGCAGGGTCCATCGCACCGGGCTGGGTGAAGCTGTCGGACGGCACCGAGAAGGACGTCACGATCATCGACTCGTTCGAGGCCGTCGGCGCCTGCCGCGCCGGTCTCATGAGCGAAGAGGACCTCAAGCGCATCGAGTGCGCCATCGCCCCCGGTGAGGGCGCCTGCGGCGGCATGTACACCGCCAACACCATGGCTTCCGTCGCCGAGGCCCTCGGCCTGAGCCTGCCCGGCTCGGCCGCCCCGCCCGCCGCCGACCGCCGCCGCGACTACTACGCGCACCGCTCCGGCGAGGCCGTGATCAACCTGCTCCGTCAGGGCATCACGACCCGCGACATCCTCACCAAGGAGGCGTTCGAGAACGCCATCGCCCTCGCCATGGCGCTCGGCGGCTCGACCAACGTCGTGCTGCACCTGCTCGCCATCGCCCGCGAGGCCGAGGTCGAGCTGAGCCTGCACGACTTCAACCGCATCGGCGATAAGGTTCCGCACGTCGCCGACATGAAGCCGTTCGGCAAGTACGTCATGAACGACGTCGACCGTCACGGCGGCATCCCCGTCATCATGAAGGCCATGCTCGACGAGGGGCTGCTGCACGGCGACGCGCTCACCGTCACCGGCAAGACGCTCGCCGAGAACCTCGCCGATCTCAACCCCGACCCCATCGACGGCGAGGTCATCCACACCTTCGACAACCCGATCCACGCGACCGGCGGCCTGACGATCCTGCACGGTTCGCTCGCCCCCGAGGGCGCCGTGGTGAAGACGGCGGGCTTCGACGCCACCGTCTTCGAGGGCCCGGCTCGCGTCTTCGAGCGCGAGCGCGCCGCGATGGATGCCGTCGCCAACGGCGAGATCAACGCCGGCGAGGTCATCGTGATCCGCTACGAGGGCCCCAAGGGCGGCCCCGGCATGCGCGAGATGCTCGCGATCACCGCGGCCATCAAGGGCGCGGGGCTCGGAAAAGATGTACTACTCTTGACAGACGGACGATTCTCAGGCGGCACAACCGGCCTGTGCATCGGCCACATAGCACCCGAAGCGGTGGACGCTGGTCCCATCGCCTTCGTGCGCGATGGTGATCTGATACGGGTCGATATCGCGGCTCGCTCTCTCGAGCTACTCGTCGAGGAAGCAGAGCTGAGCTCCCGCCGGGAAGGCTGGGAGCCCCTCCCTCCGCGCTATACCCGTGGCGTCCTTGCCAAGTACTCCCGTCTCGTGCGCTCTGCGGCAGAGGGCGCGACGACCGGTTGAGTACCGCCTCCGCCTTCCGACGGAGCGCTCTCACGATCACCTAGGAAAGACAGATGACTCCTCCTGACACTGCTCCGGCCGTGCCGCGGCCACCCGCGAAGCCCGCAGCCGCTCCCGAGATCTCGGGTGCCGAGGCGGTCGTCCGCTCGCTCGAGCTGCTCGGCGTGACCGACGTCTTCGGTCTCCCGGGCGGCGCGATCATGCCGGTCTACGACCCGCTGCTCGACGCGTCCAACCTGCGTCACGTGCTCGTGCGTCACGAGCAGGGCGCCGGCCACGCCGCCGAGGGCTATGCCGCGGCATCCGGCAAGGTCGGCGTGTGCATCGCCACCTCCGGCCCCGGCGCCACCAACCTCGTCACCGCGATCGCCGACGCCTACATGGACTCGGTGCCGCTGCTGGCGATCACCGGCCAGGTGTTCTCGTCGCTCATGGGAACCGACGCGTTCCAGGAGGCGGACATCGTCGGCATCACCATGCCGATCACCAAGCACTCCTTCCTGGTGCGCCGCGCCGAGGACATCCCCGGCGCGATCGCCGCGGCCTACGAGATCGCCTCGACCGGGCGACCGGGCCCGGTGCTCGTCGACATCACGAAGGACGCTCAGCAGGACGTCGTGCCGTTCGTGTGGCCGCCCAAGATCGACCTGCCGGGCTACCGCCCGGTCACCAAGGCGCACGGCAAGCAGATCCAGGCCGCGGCGAACCTCATCGCCGAAGCGCGCAAGCCCGTGCTGTACGTCGGCGGCGGCGTGGTGCGCGGCAAGGCCTCGGCCGAGCTGCTCACCCTCGCGGAGTCGACCGGCGCACCGGTCGTGACCACGCTGATGGCGCGCGGTGCATTCCCCGACTCGCACCAGCAGCACCTGGGCATGCCCGGCATGCACGGCACGGTGCCCGCGGTGCTCGCGCTGCAGGAGGCCGACCTCATCGTCTCGCTCGGCGCCCGCTTCGACGACCGCGTCACCGGCAAGGCGTCGCTGTTCGCGCCGAACGCGAAGATCGTGCACGTCGACATCGACCCGGCCGAGATCTCGAAGATCCGCACCGCCGACGTGCCGATCGTGGGCGATGTGCGCGACGTGCTCGTCGACCTCGACACCGCCTACCGCAGCGCGATCGGCGCCCGCACGCCCGACACCGAGGAGTGGTGGTCGTACCTTGACGGGCTGCGCGCCGAGTTCCCGCTCGGCTACGCCCCGACCGAGGACGGTCTGCTCTCGCCGCAGTACGTGATCGAGCGCATCGGCGCCCTGACCGGACCGGAGGCCGTGTACGCCTCCGGCGTCGGCCAGCACCAGATGTGGGCCGCGCAGTTCATCAAGTACGAGCGCCCGAACGCCTGGCTGAACTCCGGCGGCGCCGGCACCATGGGCTACTCCGTGCCCGCCGCGATGGGCGCGAAGGTCGCGGAGCCCGACCGCGTGGTGTGGGCGATCGACGGCGACGGATGCTTCCAGATGACCAACCAGGAGCTCGCCACCTGCGTCATCAACAACATCCCGATCAAGGTCGCGATCATCAACAACTCCTCGCTGGGCATGGTGCGCCAGTGGCAGACGCTGTTCTACGACGGACGCCACTCGCACACCGACCTGAACACCGGTCACGGCACCATGCGCGTTCCCGACTTCGTCAAGCTCGGTGAGGCCTACGGCTGCCTCGCGCTGCGGGTGGAGACCGAGGACGAGGTGGATGCCGCCATCAAGACCGCACTCGAGACGAATGACCGCCCCGTGGTGATCGACTTCGTCGTGAGCGCCGACGCGATGGTGTGGCCGATGGTGCCTCAGGGTGTCAGCAACAGCTATGTCCAGTACGCGCGGGACCACGCGCCGGCCTTCGATCAGGAGGATTGAGCCATGTCCACGCACGTGCTGAGCCTGCTGGTCGAGAACACCCCCGGCATCCTGACCCGCGTCGCCGGGCTGTTCGCCCGTCGCGGCTTCAACATCGACTCGCTCGCGGTGGGCGTCACCGAGGTGCCCGGCATCTCGCGCATCACCGCGGTCGTCGACGTCGACCAGTTACCGCTGGAGCAGGTCACCAAGCAGCTGAACAAGCTCGTCAACGTCATCAAGATCGTCGAGCTCGAGCAGGCGACGTCGGTGCAGCGCGAGCACATGCTCATCAAGGTGCGCGCCGACAACAACACCCGCTCGAACGTGCTCGAGGTCGTCAACCTGTTCCGCGCCTCGGTCGTCGACTACGCGACCGATGCGCTGGTGATCGAGGTCACCGGCGACAAGGGCAAGGTCGACGCACTGCTGCGGGCGCTCGAGCCGTTCGGCATCAAGGAGCTCGCCCAGTCGGGCCTGCTCGCCATCGGCCGCGGCGGCAAGAGCATCACCGAGCGCGTCCTGCGCGGCTGAACCACACAACTTTTCGAACCACAACCAAGGAGAAACACACCGTGAGCACCGAGATCTTCTACGACGACGACGCAGACCTCTCGATCATCCAGGGCAAGAAGGTCGCGATCGTGGGCTACGGCTCGCAGGGCCACGCCCACGCGATGAACCTGCGCGACTCGGGCGTCGAGGTGACCATCGCCCTCAAGGAGGGCTCGAAGTCGATCGCCAAGGCCGAGGAGGCCGGCTTCCCGGTCAAGAACGTGGCGGATGCCGCCGAGTGGGCCGACGTCATCATGATCCTCGCGCCCGACCAGCACCAGCGCACGATCTACAACGAGTCGATCAAGGACAAGCTGACCGCGGGCAAGGCTCTCGCCTTCGCGCACGGCTTCAACATCCGCTTCGGCTACATCGACGCTCCTGAGGGCGTCGACGTGATCCTCATCGCCCCGAAGGCTCCCGGCCACACCGTGCGTCGTGAGTTCGTCGCGGGCCGCGGCATCCCGGACATCATCGCCGTGGAGCGCGACGCCTCTGGTTCGGCCTGGGACCTCGCCCTCTCGTACGCGAAGGCCGTCGGCGGCACCCGCGCCGGTGTCATCAAGACCACCTTCACCGAGGAGACCGAGACCGACCTGTTCGGCGAGCAGGCCGTGCTGTGCGGTGGCATGAGCCACCTCGTGCAGGCCGGCTTCGAGACCCTCACCGAGGCGGGTTACCAGCCGCAGATCGCCTACTTCGAGGTGCTGCACGAGCTGAAGCTCATCGTCGACCTCATGTGGGAGGGCGGCATCGCCAAGCAGCGCTGGTCGATCTCGGACACCGCCGAGTTCGGCGACTACGTCTCGGGCCCGCGCGTCATCGACGCCGGTGTCAAGGAGCGCATGAAGGAGGTGCTCGCCGACATCCAGTCGGGTGCCTTCGCTAAGCGCTTCATCGACGACCAGGACAACGGCGCCCAGGAATTCCTGTCGCTGCGCGAGAAGGAGCAGGGTCACCCCATCGAGACCACGGGTCGGGAGCTGCGCGCTCTGTTCGCCTGGAAGTCGCAGGACGAGGACTACGTCGAGGGCAGCGCTGCGCGCTGATCTCAGTTAGAGCGCGATCCACGCCTCTCAGAACGAGCGTCCCGCTCCGCGGGGCGCTCGTTCCGTTCTGCGGGCGTGTGAAGACGGATGTGACGGATGCGGCGGGAGAGGATCTTCCACGTGGACCTCGAGATCGCAGTTCAGGATGCCGCCGGCGCAGCCGTGGCCATCGCCGCGGGCGCTGACCGTGTGGAGCTGTGCCTCGGGCGGGTGGACGCCCTCGGCCGGGACCATCCACGCTGTCCTCTCGCCATATAGACGGGTCTGAAAGGTCACTCCGCGGGAGCGGCGTCCTGCACCTCGATCGGCGGGGTGACGCCCTCGCCCCAGACCGGGGCGGGCAGGGTGACGGTCGTGCCGCCCTGGATCTGACGCAGCGCGTCGGCGATCTCCGTGGCGTTCTCGGGAACCGGCAGGCCGCACTTCTCCAGCTCGGAAGCGAACTTCAGCGTGAGGCGCTCCTTGCGCGCCGCGACCGCCTCGGCCGTGGTGCCGGTGTGGATCTCGCTGCCGGTCTGGATGTCGGAGACCTGGTCGCACACGTGGTACACGGCGCCGCCGGCGACCCAAGTCACCTGGTCCTTGCCGAGGAGCTGGACGACGGTCGACTGGTCGGCGGTGTACTTCTCGACGGACGCCGGGTTGAAGTCGATGCCGAGCACGACGGCGAGCACGGCGAGCACGATGCCGACGATGCCGGCCGTGGTCTTCTGCCCCTTGTCCATGTCCTTGTTGAGGAAGATGAGGATGATCAGCGGCAGGAACGCGACGATCGCGATGATCGCGCCGAGCTGGTTCTGCACGAAGAAGCGCACCGTGTCGGACTTCTTCGCAGGGTCCAGCCGGTTCGCCTTCTTCCACAGGATCGAACCCGTGATCGACAGGGCCGCGATGACCACGAGCATCACCAGCAGGGTGATGAACGCCCACTGCGGGAAGGTGGCGGTGACGCCCTGCTCCTCGAGGAGCCCGGTGTCGGGGTTGCGCACGAGCGTGCCGTCCTCGCCGGTGTAGACGCGTTGGCGCAGCAGCCAGAAGATCGCCACGGCCTCGGCCGCGATCGCGACGACCCAGAGCAAGACCGCGATCCAGCGGAACGTCGTCGCCTTCTGCTTCGCGCCCTCGGTCGGCTTCCACGTCGCCGCGGCGGCATCCGTCTTCTTCGTCGACTCGTCGACGTTCTTGCTGTCCTCTGCCACGTCCGTGTCCTCCCGTGTGGTCGTCGCCCTGAGCATAGTGGAACAGCACGTCGGCGCCCGGGAGCGTGAGCGGCTGAGTACGCTGAGGGTGTGAAGTCGGATGCGGATGACGATGCGCTGAGCTGGGACGGCGATGAGGATGCTGCCCCCGCCAGCCTGCCGAAGGGCTGGAAGGCCGTCGGCAAGGGCAGTGACCGGGTCGAGCACGAGGAAGCGGCTCCGGCAGAGGATTCGGATGCCGCGGCATCCGATCCCGCATCGGAGGCGACCGGCCTCGGCAGTGGCGCGCTGCTGGCGCTCGGCGTGCTCGGCGGCGTCTATCTGCTGTACACGATCGGCTGGATCGTGGGCGGGCTGCGACTGCAGCCGCTCGCCCCGCTGATCGTCACCGAGGCGATGTACATCCCGTGGTTCGTGCTCGCCGTGGCCGCACCGGCCCTGTGGTTCCTCACCGTCTGGGTGTGCACCCGGCGCTGTGCCACGTGGGTGCGGATGACCATGCTCGCCGCCGGAGCGGTGCTGCTGGTGCCGTGGCCGTTCGTGACGATGGGAGCCGTGGGCGCATGACCGAGATGACGAACGACACCCGCAACGGCACCCCGCGCTGGCTGTCGGCGACGGTTCTCGGCATCGCCGGGCTGTTCTACGCCTATGCCGTGTGGAATGCCGTCTCGCAGCTGATCACGCTCGCCCAGCAGGGACTGAGCGGCACCGGCTGGGCGACCATGATCTTCGCGGTGATCCTCCCGGTGATCGTGTTCGTGCTGGCGATGGGACTCGGTCGTCGTCGCGGCGTGGGAGAGCAGGCGCTCATCCTGCTCGCCGGGCTCGGGGTCGTGGCCGCGTTCAGTCTGAGCCTCGTCGGCTACACGATCCTCAACTGGTCGGCGCTCGTCGGCGGCTGACAGTTCTGCGGCGGCACCGCATCCCGTCACACAGTCCGGCGGGCGCTGCGCGCTGAGGTAAAGTGTGTCCCGATCGCGCCCCGACGGCGTGCGGCGCATCGGCCCTCCAACCGCGTGCTGCCCCGAAGGATCCCTGTGCCGAATCAGTCTGTCTCCAAGCCCGTCGTTCTCATCGCCGAGGTGCTCTCACCCGCCACGATCGAGGCTCTGGGACCCGACTTCGACGTCCGCGATGTCGACGGAACCGACCGCGAGGCGCTCTTCGCCGCGCTGGCCGACGCCGACGCCGTGCTCGTGCGCTCCGCCACCCGCATCGACGCCGAGGCACTTTCGCACGCGCCCCGCCTGAAGGTCGTCGCCCGTGCCGGTGTGGGCCTCGACAACGTCGACATCCCCGCGGCCACCGCCGCCGGCGTCATGGTCGTGAACGCCCCGACCTCGAACATCGTCTCGGCCGCCGAGCTGACCGTCGGTCACATCCTCAGCCTCGCCCGCCGCATCCCGGCCGCACACGCCTCGCTGTCGGGCGGCGCGTGGAAGCGCAGCTCGTTCACCGGCGCCGAGCTCTTCGAGAAGACCGTCGGCATCGTCGGACTCGGCCGCATCGGCGCCCTCGTCGCCGCACGGCTGAACGCCTTCGACATGCGCGTCGTCGCCTACGACCCCTACGTCACCAGCGCCCGCGCCCAGCAGCTCGGCGTGCAGCTGGTCTCGCTCGACGAGCTCGTCGCCGAGGCCGACTTCCTCACGATCCACATGCCCAAGACTCCCGAGACGACCGGCATGATCGGCGCCGAGCAGTTCAAAGCGATGAAGCCGACCGCGTTCGTCGTGAACGTCGCGCGCGGCGGTCTGATCGACGAGGCGGCGCTGCATGAGGCCCTCGTCGCGGGCGAGATCGCCGGCGCCGGACTCGACGTCTTCACCTCCGAGCCGCCCGCCGAGGGCGGCACCGCGCAGGCCCTGCTCGGCCTGCCCAACGTCGTCGTCACCCCGCACCTCGGCGCCAGCACCGAGGAGGCGCAGGAGAAGGCGGGCGTGTCGGTGGCGCGCTCGGTGCGTCTCGCGCTCGGCGGCGACCTCGTGCCGGATGCCGTGAACGTCGCCGGCGGCGCCATCGACCCGTACGTGCGTCCCGGCATCCCGCTGGTCGAGAAGCTCGGCCAGATCTTCTCGGCGCTCGCGCAGGCTCCGCTCACCAGCCTCGACGTCGAGGTGCACGGCGAACTGAACGACTACGACGTCAGCGTGCTGCGTCTGGCCGCGCTGAAGGGCGTGTTCACCAACATCGTCAGCGAGACCGTGTCGTACGTGAACGCCCCGCTGCTGGCCGAGCAGCGCGGCATCGCCGTGCGTCTCGTGCAGGACGAGGTCAGCGAGGAGTACCGCAACGTCATCACGCTGCGCGGCGCGCTCTCGGACGGCTCGCAGCTGTCGGTGTCGGGAACCCTCACCGGACCGAAGCAGATCGAGAAGCTGGTCGGCATCAACGAGCACGCTGTCGAGCTGCCGCTCGAGAAGCACCACGTCGTGATGCTGTACACCGACCGTCCCGGCATCGTCGCGGTCTACGGCCAGAAGTTCGGTGAGGCCGGCATCAACATCGCCGGCATGCAGATCGCCCGTCAGGCGGCCGGCGCTCAGGCGCTCAGCGTGCTGACGCTCGACTCCCCGGTGTCGGAGGAGCTGCTCTCGGACATCAGCGCGGCGATCGACGCCGATCTGTTCCGCCAGATCGAGATCACCGAGGTCTGAGCGCGCTCAGACCTCGTCCGACGCGGGTTCCGGATCCTCCGGGGCCCGCGTCGTCGTTCTGAGCACGAGGTCGATGAGGCGCGCGAGACCGGCACCGGTCGGCACGAGGTCCGCCGCGTCCTCGGCGGCTGCGCCGGGCTCGAACGCGAGCGAGTTGTTGAAGTACAGGCCATCGCTGAGCAGCATCACCAGGTCGAGGGCGGCGTCGTCGCGCACGTGCGGACGGATCGCCGCCGCCCAACGCCGGCGGGAGCGGTCGAGCCCGGCCGTGGCGATCGCCGACCCTCCCTGCGCGAGCCGTGTGGTCGCGACGATGGCCCGATCGAGCGCATCGTCCTCCATGACCGACGTGCGGATGTAATACGTCACGGGGCCCTCGGGGGAGTCCGCCATGCGCTCGAGATCGGCATCCGTCAGCGTGTCGAGTCTGTCGACGAGTCCTGCCGCCAGGTCGTCCTTCGAGGCGAAGTGGTACAGCAGCCCGCCCTTGGAGACGCCGGCTCGGCGAGCGACGGCATCCAGCGTGGCGGCGCGGCCGCCCTCGTCGATGAGGATCGCCTCGAAGGCGTCCAGCACGCGCTCGCGCGCCAGCGGGGGACGGGCCATGTTCTCCTCCTGCCCAGGCATCTGATCAGCCGGAACACTGTTACTATACCATCTGGACGGTTCAGTAACTCGGAGGTGCACCATGTCCCGCACGGCGTCGATCCCGACGATCCCCACCGACGGCGCCCGCGTGGGCGCGCGCGGCTGGGCGGCGCTGGCCGTGCTCATGCTTCCTGTCCTGCTCGTGTCGGTCGACAACACCGTGCTGAGCTTCGCGCTGCCCGAGATCTCGCTCGCGCTCGCGCCGAGCGGCGCCGAGCAGCTCTGGATCATCGACATCTACCCGCTCGTGCTCGCCGGGCTGCTCGTCACGATGGGCACCCTCGGCGACCGATTCGGGCGGCGACGGATGCTGCTCCTCGGCGCGACTGGCTTCGCGGCGGTCTCGGTGCTGGCCGCCTTCGCGCCGACCGCGGGGCTGCTCATCGCTGCGCGCGGTGCGCTGGGCTTCTTCGGCGCCATGCTCATGCCGTCGACCCTGTCGCTGCTGCGATCGATCTTCGTCAACCGCGACCAGCGGCGTCTCGCGATCGCGGTGTGGGCGGCCGGCTTCTCGGCCGGATCCGCGCTCGGCCCGATCGTCGGCGGGCTGCTGCTCGAGCACTACAGCTGGGGATCGGTGTTCCTGCTGGCCGTGCCGGTGCTCATCCCGCTGCTGATCGGCGCGCGGCTGCTCGTGCCCGAGAGCCGTGACCCCGCACCGGGAAGGATCGACCCGATCAGCATCCTGCTGTCGATGCTCGCCATGGCTCCGGTCATCTACGCGATCAAGGCACTGGCCGTCGACGGGTTCGACATGAAGATCGTGGTGCTGGTCGCTGTCGGCGCGGTAGCCGGCATCCTCTTCGTGCGCCGGCAGCTGCGCCTGCCCGTGCCCATGCTCGACATGGCGCTGTTCCGCCGTGGCGGCTTCTCGGGGGCGATCCTCGTCAACCTGCTGAGCGTGGTGGCGCTGGTCGGCTTCCTGTACTTCGTGTCTCAGCATCTGCAGCTCGTGATCGGTCTGACCCCGCTCGCGGCCGGTGTCGTGCTCGTGCCGGGCCTGGTGGCGATGATCATCGCCGGTCTCGCCGTCGTGCCGGTGTCGCGGCGCTTCCCGCCGGCGGTCGTCGTGCCCGCGGCGCTGGCGGTCAGCATGATCGGCTACCTGCTCGTCGCGTACAGCACGCAGGAGCAGGGCGTCGTGCCGCTCATGCTCGCCTTCGTCGCGCTCGGCATCGGCATCGGCGCGGCCGAGACGGTGTCGAACGAGCTCATCCTCGCGCAGGCGCCCGCCGAGAAGGTCGGAGCCGCGAGCGCGATCTCCGAGACCGCGTACGAGGCAGGGGCCGTGCTGGGCACCTCGCTGCTGGGCGGGCTCATCACCGCGCTGTATCGCGGGGCGCTCGTCGTGCCCGAGCATGTGCCAGCGGATGCTGCCGCGCAGGCGCGGGAGACGCTCGCGGGCGCCTACACGGCGGCGCACTCGCTCGAGGGCCCTGTCGCCGACGACCTGTGGCAGGCAGCGGTGGGCGCCTTCGAATCCGGGGTGACGGCGACCTCGCTCATCGGAGCGGGCCTCGTGGTCGTGGCGGGCATCATCGCCGCGCTGACGCTCGGGCGCCGCGCGCCGGCATCCTGAACGCGACAGCACGGGTCACGGGCGTCACGCGACCGCGGCGGGTTCTTGGGGAGGGATAACCTGGAACCGCCGTGGCGGCGCCCGCCGCGGCATCCCCGCAGCGAGGAGTGTCATGTCGCGTGTCGTGAAGCTGGCCGTCATCCCGGGTGACGGCATCGGTCCCGAGGTCATCGCCGAGGCGGAGCGCGTCCTCGACGCGGTCACCGCTGGCGGCGAGGTCGCGTTCGAGAAGACCCGGTTCTCGCTCGGCGCGGCGCGCTTCCTCGCGACCGGCGACACGCTGACGGATGCCGATCTCGACGCGATCCGCGGCCACGACGCCATCCTGCTCGGCGCGGTCGGCGGCCAGCCGGGCGACCCGCGTCTGAAGGACGCGAACATCGAGCGCGGTCTGCTGCTCAAGCTGCGCTTCGCGCTCGACCACTACGTCAACCTGCGCCCCTCGAAGCTGTTCCCCGGAGCATCCGGCCCGCTGGCCGAGCCCGGCGACATCGACTTCGTCGTGGTGCGCGAGGGCACCGAGGGCCCGTACGTGGGCAACGGCGGGAGCATCCGCACCGGCACCCCGCACGAGATCGCGAACGAGACCAGCGTGAACACGGCCTTCGGTGTCGAGCGGGTGGTGCGCTACGCGTTCGAGCTCGCCGAGCGCCGCCGCAAGAAGGTCACGCTCGTGCACAAGACCAACGTGCTCGTGCACGCCGGAGCGATCTGGAAGCGCATCGTCGACCAGGTGGCATCAGAGCACCCCGAGGTGGCCGTAGACTACCTGCACGTCGATGCGGCCACGATCTTCCTCGTGACAGACCCCTCCCGCTTCGACGTGTTCGTCACCGACAACCTCTTCGGAGACATCCTCACGGACCTGGCCGGCGCCGTCACCGGTGGCATCGGCCTCGCAGCATCGGGCAACATCAACCCCGATGGCGCCTTCCCCTCGATGTTCGAGCCCGTGCACGGCTCGGCCCCCGACATCGCAGGGCAGCAGAAGGCCGATCCCACCGCAGCGATCCTCTCCGTCGCCCTGCTGCTCGATCATCTCGGGCTGCGCGACGAGGCCGCACGCGTGCAGCGCGCGGTCGAGCAGGACATCGCCTCCCGTGAGGGCAGCCGCAGCACCCGCGACACCGGCGACGCCGTGATCGCCCTGCTGCAGGCGTAATCTGACACACAGCGCATCGCCGCCGCATTCCGAACGAGGACACCACATGACCGACACCGCCACCACCACGCCCACCGCAGAGCTCACCTTCACCGTCACGAAGAACCTGGCGGCGAAGAGCCCGGCCCAGCGCGACGAGATCCTGCAGAACCCCGGTTTCGGCACGAACTTCACCGACCACATGGTCGACATCTGCTGGTCGGAGAAGGGCGGCTGGCACCGCCCGCGCGTGCAGCCGTACGGCCCGATCACGCTCGACCCGGCCGCCGCGGTGCTGCACTACGGCCAGGAGATCTTCGAGGGCATCAAGGCCTACCGCCACGCCGACGGCTCGGTGCACACCTTCCGCCCCGACCGCAACGCCGCGCGTCTGCGCAACAGCGCCCGGCGTCTCGCGCTGCCCGAGCTGCCCACCGAGTACTTCCTGCAGTCGATCCGCGAGCTCATCGCCGTCGACGGCGACTGGGTGCCCACGGGCGCCGACCAGAGTCTGTACCTGCGTCCGTTCATGTTCGCCAAGGAGGCGTTCCTCGGTGTGCGCCCGGCGAAGAAGGTCGCGTACTACCTGATCGCCAGCCCAGCCGGCGCCTACTTCACCGGCGGTGTGAAGCCGGTGCGCATCTGGCTGAGCGAGAACTACGCACGCGCCGGCAAGGGCGGCACCGGTGCGGCCAAGACCGGCGGCAACTACGCCTCCAGCCTGCTGCCGCAGGCCGAGGCCTACGAGAAGGGGTGCGACCAGGTCGTCTTCCTCGACCAGGACCACAACGTCGAGGAGCTCGGCGGCATGAACGTCGTGTTCGTCTTCAAGGACGGTCGCGTCGTGACCCCGGCATCCGACTCGATCCTCGAGGGCATCACCCGCGACTCGCTGCTGCAGCTCGCTGAGGACCGCGGGCTGACCGTGGAGCGACGCGCGGTCTCGCTCGACGAGTGGCGTCAGGGTGTCGCCTCGGGCGACATCGTCGAGGTGTTCGCGTGCGGCACCGCGGCCGTCGTCACCCCGATCGGCGCGCTCGTGTCGGACGACTTCGAAGACCAGCAGCCCCTGGGCGAGCTGGCCCTGTCGCTGCGCGAGGAGCTCACCGACATCCAGTACGGTCGCCGCGAGGACAAGCACGGCTGGCTTGTGCGCCTCGACGCCTGAGGGACTCGGGTCGGACGAACCGGGCCGGATGCTGACTAGGCTGAGCGGGTGAAGATCGCGCGTTTCAGTCATCAGGACGGCATCCGGTACGGCATCGTCGACGACGGCGAGCTGGTCGTGCTCGACGGCGACCCGATGTTCGTCGGATTCGAGACGACGGGGGAGCGGATCCCGCTCGCCGAGGTCGCGATGCTCGCACCGGTCATCCCGCGTTCGAAGGTCGTCTGCGTCGGCCGCAACTACCACGACCACGCCGCCGAGTTCGGCAACGTCGCCCCCGAGGAGCCGCTGCTGTTCCTCAAGCCGAACACCGCGGTGATCGGCACCGGCGACGCGATCGTGCGCCCGCGGATCTCGGAGCGCACCGAGTTCGAGGGCGAGCTCGTCGCCGTGATCGGCCGCGTCGCGAAGAACGTGCGCGCCGAAGACGCCCTCGACCACGTGTTCGGCTACACCGTCGGCAACGACGTCACCGCCCGCGACCTGCAGCGCAAGGACGGCCAGTGGACCCGCGGCAAGGGCTTCGACACGTTCTGCCCTCTCGGGCCCGTGATCGAGACCGAGTTCGACGCCGCAGCCGCGCGCATCGAGACCCGGGTGAACGGCGAGGTGCGGCAGCAGGCGCCGCTGACCGACATGATCCACTCGGTCGCCGACATCATCGCCTACGCCTCGGCCGTGTTCACGCTGCTGCCGGGCGACGTCATCATGACCGGCACCCCGGCCGGCGTCGGCGAGATCGTCGCCGGCGACACCGTCGAGGTCGAGGTGAGCGGCATCGGCACCCTGCGCAACATCGTGCGCGACGCCCCGGCCGCGTCGTGAACGCCCTCACGGTCGGCGATCTTCGGGCCGTCCAGCGCCGCACCGTCCTGGTGCTCTCGCTCGGGCAGGTGCTCGGCGGCATCGCCTTCGGTGCCACGGTCTCGCTCGGCGCCCTGCTGGCCGCAGATCTCTCCGGCGATGACGCCCTGTCGGGGCTCGCCACAGCATCCGTCACTCTCGGCGCGGCCGCGTTCGCCATCCCGCTGGCCCGCTTCGCCGCCCGCCGTGGGCGGCGCCTCTCGCTGACCGCGGGCAATCTGCTCGCCCTGATCGGCGTCGCCACGGTCATCACCGCCGCCGCGCTGCGGGCGTTCCCGCTGCTGCTGATCGGCATCGTGATGATCGGCATGGGCAACGCCGGCAATCTGCAGTCGCGCTTCGCCGCGACCGACCTCGCGATGCCCGAGCACCGCGGACGCGACCTGTCGATCGTGGTCTGGTCGACGACCATCGGCGGTGTCACGGGGCCGCTCCTGCTCACCCCCGGCGAGGCGCTCGGGCATGCCATCGGGATGCCGCCGCTCACCGGCTCGTACCTGTTCTCGCTGGTCGCCCAGGTCGCCGCCCTCATCCTGTACCTCGTGGCGCTGCGGCCCGACCCGCTGCTCACGGCGCTGCGTCTCGCTGCCACCCCGTCGACCGCCGGCGCGCTCGGTGCCGCCGTCGACCGGCCCATCTCGGCCCGCTACGCGATCTTCGCCGTCGCCGGATCGCACGCGGTGATGGCGTCGGTGATGGCGATGACGCCCGTGCACCTGTCGCACATGGCGCACGGCGCGCACGGCGGCGCGGCCACCAGCACCGATGTCACGCTGCTCGTCGGCGTCACGATCGCCCTGCACGTGGCGGGCATGTACGGTCTCTCGCCGGTGTTCGGCATCCTCGCCGATCGCCGGGGCCGCATCCCCGTGGTGCTGCTCGGACAGGGCATGCTCGCCGCCTCGCTCATCATCGCGATCGTCGCCGGTGGGCATCCGGCGGGCGTCATGGCTGCGCTCATCCTGCTCGGTCTGGGCTGGAGCGCCGCGACCGTCGCCGGTGCCGCGCTGCTCACCGAGTCGTCGACGGTCGCGATGCGCCCCCGCCGTCAGGGCATCAGCGACTCGCTGATGAGCCTCACCGCCGCGGTCGGCGCCGCGGGGGCCGGCATCGTGCTCACCCAGTTCGGCTATGGCGGTCTCGGCGCCGTCGCGTTGATCGTGGTGGTCGCCATCGTCTTGCTGTCGCCGCTCGGCCGAGTCAAGACCGCGTGAGCTGGTCGGGAACCGGCGAGGCGTACGCGGCGTCGTACGCCGCGCTGTGCGCCGGTACGGGTGAGCGGATGCGGCAGATCGCCGGCCCCGCGGAAGGCCGGTCGCTGCTCGACGTCGGCGCGGGCGACGGGACCCTCGCCGCTGCATGGGCGGATGCCGGGTGGCAGGTCACCGCCTGCGAGCCGGAGCCCAGCATGCGCGCCGCGGCCGCACGACGGCATCCGCAGATCGCGATCGTCGACGGCGCCCTGCCCTCGCTGCTGTTCGCGGACGCCTCATTCGACGTCGTCGCGGCGAACTTCGTGCTCAACCACCTCGCCGACCCACGCGCCGGTGCGGCGGACCTGCGCCGGGTGGCGCGCGGCACGGTGATCGCGACGACCTGGACGCACTCGCCCTCGAGCCTGTGGGCCGACGTGACCGCCCGCAGCGGTCTCACCCCGGCATCCGTCGTGCGGCTGCCGGCGGACAAGGACTTCGAGCGCACGGCATCGGGCTTCAAGCGGATGCTGCGCGACGCCGGCTGGCGCCCCGAGGTCTCCGAGCTCACCTGGACGTGGCGCCCCGACGCCGCCGCGCTGTGGCGGTCGGTCGACGGGGGAGTGGCCGGCGCCGGCGCGTTCTACCGGGGCCTCGCGGATGCCGACCGCACACGCTTCCGTGCCGCCTTCGACGAGCTCGTCGCCGAGCGCGCGGAAGACGGCCGGATGTCGCTCACTCAGACCGCCGCGATCGCCGTCGACCGCCGCGACTGACGCGGACGGACGGCTCCCGAAGACCGGCATCCGGCCCGGATAGAATCGAGGGGATATGGCTACTGTGCACCCCCTCACCACGACTGCATCCGGCTCCGACGTCCGTGTGCGCTTCTGCCCCTCGCCGACCGGCCTGCCGCACGTCGGCATGGTGCGCACGGCCCTGTACAACTGGGCGTACGCGCGGCACAACGGCGGCAAGCTGGTCTTCCGCATCGAAGACACCGATGCCGCCCGTGACAGCGAGGAGAGCTTCCGCCAGCTGGTCGACGCGCTCACCTGGCTCGAGATCGACTGGGACGAGGGCGTCGAGGTGGGCGGCCCGCACGCCCCGTACCGGCAGTCGCAGCGCCACGACATCTACCGCGAGGTGATCGACAAGCTCGTCGCTTCGGGGGCGGTGTACGAGAGCTACTCGACGGCGGAGGAGATCGACGCCCGCAACGAGGCGAACGGCCGCGCGAAGCAGCTCGGCTACGACAACTTCGACCGCGACCTCACCGACGAGCAGAAGGCCGCGTTCCGCGCCGAGGGGCGCCAGCCCGCGCTGCGCCTGCGGGTGCCGGACGAGGATCTCACCTACGTCGACCTCATCCGCGGCGAGGTCACCTTCCCCGCAGGGTCGTTCCCCGACTTCGTCGTGGTGCGTCCGAACGGGGTGCCGCTGTACACCTTCGTGAACCCGGTCGACGATGCACTGATGGACATCACCCACGTGCTGCGCGGCGAGGACCTGATGCCCTCCACCGCCCGCCAGCTCGCGCTGTACGATGCGCTCATCCAGGCCGGCGTCACCACGTTCGTGCCGCGCTTCGCGCACATGCCGCTCGTGCTCGGCGAGACGGGCAACAAGAAGCTGTCCAAGCGCGACCCGCAGGCCGACCTGTTCCTGCACCGCGAGCGCGGTTTCATCCACGAGGGTCTGCTGAACTATCTGGCGCTGCTGGGCTGGTCGATCGGCCCCGATCGCGACGTGTTCTCGCTCGAGGAGTTCATCGCCGCGTTCGACATCGTGAACGTCAACCCGAACCCGGCCCGCTTCGACCAGAAGAAGGCCGAGTCGATCAACGGCGACCACATCCGCATGCTCGACGGCAAGGACTTCGCCGAGCGGCTCGTGCCGTATCTGGCGACCGCCGGCGTGTACGGCGACGGCGAGCCGACGCGTGAGCAGATCGTGCAGACGTTCCGTGCCGCGCCGCTCGTGCAGGAGCGCATGCAGCTGCTCGGTGAGGCGCCCGGCATGCTCGGCTTCCTGTTCGCCGATGAGGTGGGCTACGAGGCCGATGCGCTGAAGGGTCTTCCGGCGAACGCCGCCGAGGTGCTCGACGCCTGTGTCGCGGCTCTCGAGCCGGTCGAGGACTTCGCGCCCGAGAGCATCCAGAACGCACTCAGCGCGAAGCTGGTCGACGAGCTCGGTCTCAAGCCGCGCGTCGCGTACGGCCCGCCCCGCGTCGCCCTCACCGGGCGCCGCGTCTCTCCGCCGCTGTTCGAGTCCATGGAGCTGCTCGGCAAGGACGAGACGCTACGCCGACTGCGCGCGCTGAGCGCGCACCTCGCCGCCTGAGCCGAGCGAACGCTGACATGACCGCCACGTCCGACGAGGTGATGCCGCCGGCCGAGGCGGATGTCATCCTCGGCGAACTCGGCGTGCTGCTGCTGGAGTGCGGCACCTCGGTGACCGATGTGCGCGGATCCCTCGAGCAGGTGAGCCGCCGGGTGCTGCCCGACCTGCCGGTCGAGTTCGCGATCCTGCCTGAGATGGTCATGGTGAGCAGGCCGGGCGCGGCCTCGGCGACGACGACCGTGATCGGCAAAGGCGCGGCACTGACCTTCCGTCAGTCGGCGCGCGCCAGCAGGCTGGTGCGCGACCTCGAGTCGGGGGAGCTGCCCCTCACTGCGGCGTACGTGCGCATCCGCGCGATCCGCGCGACGCCCCGACGGATGCCGGGTCTGCAGAGCGTGATCGGATGCGGTCTGCTCTCGCTCTCGCTCGCTGCGCTGTTCCGCTGCCCCTGGTGGGCGATCCTGCTGGCGCTGCTGGCCGGGCTCGCGGTCGGCGGGTTGACCCTGCTGATGATGCGGGTGCGCGCGGCGGCCGCGATCGCCCCGTTCGTCTCTGCCTTCGTCTCGACGATCCTCGTCGGCGCGGTCGCCGGGATGCTCGATCTCGGCCCTGTGCCGCTGTTCGCGGTCTGCGCGCCGATCGCGATCCTCGTGCCCGGAGCCCTGATCACGAACGCCCTGCTCGAGCTGACCTCGACCGACATCGTCACGGGTGCGTCTCGGCTCATGTACGGGCTGATCATGCTTGCGTTCATGGCGGCCGGCGTGTACTCCGGAGCCGCGCTCACCGGCCTGCGGATCGACTCGGCATCCGCCGCGCTGGTCGGTGAGGCTGTCGAGTTGACCACGCATCTGGAGGGCTGGGAGGCGCTGCCGCCGCTGTGGGCCGCGTGGTTCGCGGTGGTGGTGCTCGCGATCGGCATCGGGCTGGCGTTCGGCTCCGGGTTCCGGCTCACGATCGTGTGCATCGTGGTGATGACCGGCACCTACGCTGTGCTCGCGCTGTTCAGCCAGGTGGTGGGCAGCATCGTCGCGACCGGCGTGGCCGCCGCCGTGCTGTTCGTCGCGGCGCGCGTGCTCGAGCGCGTCACGCTCGCGGTGCCCGCGACGGTGTCGTTCCAGCCCGCGTTCCTGCTGCTCGTGCCCGGCACGGTGGGACTGGTGGCGCTGGCAAGCTTCGACGCGCAGGCGCTGGTCTCGGCGCCGATGATGTTCCTCAGCCTCTGCATCGGCACGAAGGTGGGATCGCTGCTCGCCGACCTCGTGCGCATCACCCGGTCGACGCTGACGCTGCGGTGGGTGCGCCCCGCACGCATGGGCGAGCTGTGACGGGCTCGCTGCCCTGAGCGACGCGGCACGCCCGGGGGACGTGTGTCGATTCGCCATCTGATCCCCGCTCGGGTAAGCTTGACTCTCGGTGCGAGGCTCCGGTTTCGCCCTTGGGGTATGGTGTAATTGGCAACACGGCTGATTCTGGTTCAGTTGTTCTTGGTTCGAGTCCAGGTACCCCAGCCATATGAAAACCCCGCTCAGGCGGGGTTTTTCGCTGTCTCCGGCCGTTGTCGCCGTGTCTTCGTTGCGACTGCCCGCAGTCGGGGCCAGGATGGTCAACGGTGCGGGCTCGGGACGCGGGCGTGCACGGGATGAGGGACGATGACGTTTGCGGTGAGACGCGCGAGGGAGCACCTCGGCCGACTCGCGCTGGTCGCCCTCGTCGTGGCGCTCGTGGCTGGCGGCATCGGAGCCATCGACGCCACCGCCGATCGGATGCTGAGCACCGGCGCCGAGCGCATGCTCGCCGACGCCGAGCCCGCCGCGCAGAGCATCAGCGTGCAGGCGCTGCAGGCCGCAGACGCCGCCGAGCAGGATGCCGCGGTGCGGGCCGCGATCGACGACGCCTTCGGTGACACCGAGATCGCCGTCGCCCGGCAGGCCGCGCTCACCGAGACTGTGAGCGACGCGGTCGGCGCGACGGCCACGCTGCAGCTGCTCGACGACCCGCGCATCCCTGACCTCGCCGCGCTGGCCGCGGGCGCGTGGCCGGCCGCGCCGGGGCAGATCGCCCTTCCGGTCGCCGCCGCGGAACGCCTGAACGTCAGCCTCGGCGACGTCCTCACGCTCGCCGTCGACGACGCGCCGCTCACGCTGGTCGGCACCTGGACGGCCGACGACCCGACCGACGCCGCCTGGCGTGGCGACCCGTCCGTCGTGTCGGGCGAGAGCGACGGCATCCTCGGCCCCGCGGTCGTGGCAGAAGGGGCGCTCGACGGCATCCCCGATACCGCGACCCTGCTCTGGCAGATCACTCCGGCCACCGCAGGCCCTGCCGACATCCCGCACCTGCAGCGTGCGGTGCGAATGCTGCAGTCGCTGCCCGACACGATCGACCCGCAGAGACAGCGCAGCACCCGCGTGATCGGCGAGCTCGCCGCCACCCTCCAGCGTCAGAGCGCCGCCCTCGCCGCCACTCGCGGCCTGCTCATCGCGCCGCAGCTGATCATCGCCCTGCTCGGCGCGCTCGTGCTCGGCATCGTGCTCGCCACGCTGTCGACCGCGCGCGGCGAGGAGCTCGCCCTCGTGCGCGCGCGGGGTGCGTCCCGTCGGCGCCTCGGCCTCGATGCCGGGCTCGAGGCAGGAGCTGCCGCGCTGATCGGCGCGATGGTCGCCCTGCTCGCACTGCTCGCCACCCTGAACACCATCACACCCGTCGCCCTCCTGGCGGCGGTCGGCGCCGTGCTCCTCACCGCGATCATGGCTGCGATCATGACGGCCCGCAGCGCCGGACGGGCGGACGCCGTGCGCGGCGAGTCGCTACGCAGCGACGCCGGTGCGAGAGCGCTGCCCGCACTGCTGCTGCCTGCCGCAGTCGCGGCGGCCCTCGCCGCCCTGGCCACCTGGCAGCTGTTCGGCACCAGGGCGGTCGTCCGCGCCGACGGCAGCGCCGACCCGCTCGCGGCATCCGCCCCCGCGCTGCTGCTCGTGGCCGGCTGTGCGCTCGCCCCCGTCGTGGCCGCCCCGCTCGCCGCGCTCCTGGAGCGGATGCTGCGCCGCACCCGCGGCATCGCGCCCATCCTGCCGCTGCGTCAGACGGCACGACGCATCGGCACCGTCGCCGTGGCCATCCTGTGCCTGGCCCTCGCCGCGGCATCCGTCGCCCTTGCTGTCACGGCACCGGCCGCCTCGGCCGCCGCCGGGCAGCGCAACCGCACCGCTCTGCTCGGTGCCGACGTGCGCATGGTCTCCGACGACGGCCTCGACGTGACCGCCGCGACTGTCGAGGGCTGGGACGGCGTGACGGATGCCGCGGAGATGCTGCGCACCCCGCTCACCGCAGGTTCTGACATGGCGGTCATCGTGGCGGGGCCTGCACGCATGCTCGGACTCACCGAGCCGCTCCCGACAGCGCAGGGCGCCTCGATCCCCACCGCCGTGACAAGCTCCTTCGCGGCACGTCTCGGCGCCGATGAGGGCACGGTGTTCTCCGCCCGCATCCGCGGGTACGCCCGCCCCGTGCAGTTCGAGGTGCGCCGCGTCGTCGACGCCCTGCCCGGCGTCGGCGCGGGCTTCGGCGCGGCCGTCGACCCGGAGGCCCTGCAGGAGGCGGGCGCTGAGCTCGCGCCGAACGAGCTCTGGGTGCGCTCCGCGGACACGGATGCGGTCGCCGCCGAGCTGCGAGCACACGCCGCGCATCCCGTGCGGGTCCTCACCGCCGCCCAGGTCACCGCAGCCCCGGTCACCTCCACGGCGCCCGTCCTGCTGGCGGTCGGGGCATTGATCGCCGCCGTGCTCGGCGTCGTCGGGTTCCTCGCCGCGACCTCCGCAGCGAACCGCTCCCGTCGAGGCGAGGCCTTCGTGCTGCGCGCCCTCGGCCTGCGCCCCGCACACCGTCGCACCCTGCGCGCAGGCGAGACGGTCGCGGTCGCCGGCTACGCGGTCATCGCGGGCGGCGCAGTGGGCGTCATCGTCGCGGCGCTCGTGCTGCCGCTCTTCCTGGCGGTGGGCGCATGAGCATCCGACCCCCGCTGCTGACCCGGGGCGCATTCACGACACCGACGCTGTCGCTGTTCCTCGTCATCGTGATCGCCGCACTGACGTACCTCGGCGTCGCCGCACCGACGCTGCTCTCCGAGGGACGGACCGCGACGATCCAGCGTGCGGTCACCTCGGTGCCGCAACTCTCGCGCTGGCCCGCCGCGGTGCTGCCCGGCCTGCCGCTGGCCACCGGGGTGTCCGACCCCGAGACGGGCGTCTGGGGCCGGGCGATCGACGCCATCGACGGCAAGAGGCAGGAGCAGCCCGAGCCGCTGCGCAGCCTGCTCGGCGCGCCGAGATTGACGGTCACGCTCGCCGCGCAGGCCACGATCGATCCTGCCGCCCCTGCCCCGATCAACCGGGTCAGCCTGGTGTCCGATCCCGGGTTCCTCGCCCGCGCCGACCTCGTCGACGGACGGATGCCCGAGCTGACCGACCCCGCCGACGGCATCGAGATCGCGATGACCGAGACCGTGGCGCAGGCGTTGGAGTGGCAGGTCGGCGAGCAGCGCATCTGGGACGGCACGCCCCTCACGCTGACCGGAATCGTGGCGCCGTCCGGGCGCGATGATGCCGACTGGGCGTTCGTCAGCGGATCGGCCGACCCGATCGTCGAAGTCGGCGCCTCCGGAGACCGCGTGCTCATCGGCGCCGGGTTCATGCACGTCGATGAGGCGGCCGCGCTCGTCGACCGCATCACCGCGATCAAGGTCGCCTCGTGGATGCCGTTCGACACGACAGCCGTCGATTCGACCACCGCCGCGAAGGCCGCTGCCCAGCTGCGCCTGCTCAATGCCGATCCGGTGCCCATCCCGCTGCATGAATCGCAGTTCCTCGTCGGCGGCCTGCAGTTCGATTCCGGCGTGCCGAGAGCGATCGCATCCGGTCTCGCCCGCGGCGACGCCATGACCGCCGTCGTCACCGTCGCCGCCGTCGGACCGGTCGCGGTCGCGCTCGTCGTGCTGGCCCTCGTGAGCAGGCTGATCGCCGCCCGTCGAGTCGTGACCGCCCGGGTGCTGCGCGCCCGCGGCGGATCGGTGGCGCGACTGAGTGCGATGCTGGGCGCGGAGGGGGCGCTGCTGGGACTCGTCGGCGGCACGATCGGCTCGGTGGCAGCCGGCATCACGCTCGGGTGGACCGGCGCCTCGGCGCTGCTCGTGCCGGTGCTGCTCGCCGTCGTCCCCGCCGTGACGATGCCCTGGGGTGCGCTGACGGATGCCGAGCAGCACGAGCGCCGTGACCTCGGCGAGGCCGACAGCCGCGGGCGAGGCCGGCTCGTGCTGCAGCTGCTGGTCGTCGCTGTGACGGCCGTGCTCGTGGTGCTCATCATGACGCGTCGTGCCGACGGCGGTGCCGATCCGATGCTGCTCGCCGTGCCCGTGCTGCTCGGCGGCACCGGCAGCATCCTCGCGCTGCGGCTGCTCCCGCTGCTGCTGTCGCTCGCCGAACGCCGCGGCAGCCGGCAGACATCGCTCGCCTCGCTGCTCGGCCCGGCCCGGGCACGGCGCGACCCCGTCATGCGCACAGCGCCCGTGCTCAGCGTCGTCATCGGGCTCGGCATCGCGGTCTTCTCGGTCGCGTTCGCCGCGACCGTCACGACCGGCATCGCCCGCTCGGCGGGGATCGCCGTCGGCGCCGACGTGCGGGTGGATGCGCCGTATATCCCGGATATCGCCGCGCAGCAGGTCGCCGAGCTCGACGGCGTCGCCCGCAGTGCGGCGCTGCTGGGCGATTCTGCCGTCGACGCCGCGACAGGCGGACAGACCGTGCGCACGCGGGTGTACGCGGTCGACCGCGACGACTTCGCCGCCGTGCAGCAGGGGTCGGCCACAGCCCTGCCGCTGCCAGCCGCCCTGAGTGAACCGTCGGACGACGCGGTGCCCGTCGTCGCCTCGGAGACGCTTCTCGAGCGACTCGGGCTCGATCCCGACCCCGGCGGCGATCCCCTCGAGTTCGAGGTGTCGGGCACGACAGTTCGGGTCGTCGCGACGGCGCCTCCGCAGGTGCCGTTCGGCACCGCCGAGCAGTGGGTCATCGTCGACACGGCCAACGCAGCCGCGCTCGGCCAGCGCAGCGCCGCCGTCTCGCAGCTGTTCCTCGCCCTCGAGCCTGGTGCGGATGCGGATGCCGTCGGCGCGGCCGCCGTGTCGGCGCTCGGCGGTGGTGCCTCGTTCGACACGCCGCAGCGTGCCGCCGCCGTCTACGAGGAGGATCCGGCATTCGGCATCGTGCAGGGGGCGCTGGTCGTCGCGAGCGTGCTCATCGCGCTGCTGCTCGCGATCGCCGTGGTCGCGATCCTCGTGCTGGGTGCGCCGTCGCGCGCCCGGATGCTCGCGATCCTGCGAACCCTCGGGCACCCCCAGCGCGCCGCAGGACGACTGGTCGCCTGGGAGGTGGCGCCCGCGCTGCTGCTCGCGCTGCCGTTCGGTGCGATCGCCGGCATCGTGATCGCGTGGCTGGTCATCCCGCAGCTCGACCTGCGCGAGTTCGTCGGCGGCTCGGCGCAGCCGCCCGTCGTGCTCGGCGGGGTGTGGCCGCTCGTAGTCGTGGCGGGCTTCGCGCTGGTCGTCGTGGCCGCCGTCGCCGCCGCGACGGTGATCGCCTCGCGACTCGACTCGGCGGATGCGGTGCGCGCGGACGACGGGCGGGAGCAATGAGGGTGCGGCGCATGAACGACACGGGCGAGAGGATGGCTGACATGGCTGACGAGACGATCGTCTGCGAGGGGCTGGTGCGGATCTTCACCGCCAAGGGCGTCGAGGTGCAGGCGCTGCAGGGCCTCGACCTGCGGGTGTCGACGGGGGAGATGGTCGCCCTGGTCGGTGCATCCGGATCGGGCAAGAGCACCCTGCTCGGCATCCTCGCCGGCCTCGATCGCCCCACCGCGGGGTCGGCGAGCGTCGCCGGCCACGACCTGGTGACGATGAAGGGCGCGGAGCGGCTCGGCTACCGGCGACGCAGCGTCGGCTTCGTGTGGCAGCAGTCGGCCCGCAACCTGCTGCCGTACCTGTCGGCGCGCGAGAACATCGCGATGGTGCACGATGTCGCGGCCGTGGTTCCCCGGGCTGAGCGAGCCGCGCGCGGAGACGAGCTGCTCGCGCTGCTGGGCGCCGCCGACATCGCCGACAAGCGTCCCGCGCAGATGTCGGGCGGGCAGCGGCAACGTGTCGCGATCGCCGTCGCGCTGGCCAACTCGCCGCGGGTGCTGCTCGCCGATGAGCCGACCGGCGAGCTCGACGATCAGACCAGCGCTGAGGTGCTCGCCGCGATGGAGACCGTGAACCGCGAGCGGGGGGTCACCACCCTCATCGTCACGCACGATGCCGGAGTCACCGAGCACGTCGAGCGCACCGTGCGCATCCGCGACGGCCGCACCTCGACCGAGACGCTGCGCCGCAGTGACACCGATCATGAGGGGCGGTCCGTGCGCACCGCCGAGGAGTACGCGGTGCTCGATCGCGCCGGACGCATGCAGCTGCCCGCCGACTTCGTCGCCGCGCTCGATCTGCGCGAGCGTGTCAGGCTCAGCCTCGAGCCGGATCACGTGCGGGTCGCGCCCGGCCGGACCGACCCGGCAGGGTCATCGAATGCTCTCGATCAGCCCGATGCCGGCGCGTCCGATACCGTCGATCAGTCCGAGGGGGAGCCATCATGAATGCGGTTCTGCAGGCCGAGGGGCTGACACGGGTGTTCCCGAGCCCGGCGGGAGATGTCACCGCCGTGCGCGACGCCGAGCTCTCGGTCGCGCCGGGGGAGTTGGTCGTCGTGGCCGGCCGTTCCGGCGCTGGGAAGACGACTCTCCTGACGATGCTCGGCGGGCTCGACCGCCCCACCGCCGGTCGCGTGCTCGTCGACGGGCAGGATCTGGCGAGCCCGGCAACCGATATCGACTCGCTGCGCGGATCACGGATCGCGTCGATCTTCCAGACCGCGGGACTCATCCCCGTACTGTCGGCCGCCGAGAACGTCGAGGTGCCGCTGCGCATCCGCCGCGTCGAGGCAGGCGAGCGCGACCGCCGCGTCGCCGACGCCCTGCGCGACGTCGGCCTCGAGGAGCACGCCCGCCAGCGACCCGGCGAGCTCTCCGGCGGTCAGCAGCAGCGCGTCGGCATCGCCCGCGCGCTGGTGATGACACCCGGCATCCTGCTCGCCGACGAGCCCACCGCGCAGCTCGACAGCGAGACCGGTGCGCAGATCATGGACCTCATCGCGCGGCTCGTGCACGAGCGCGGCACCGCCGCGGTCGTCGCGACGCACGACCAGGCGATGCTCGCCCGCGCCGACCGCGTGCTCGAGCTGCACGACGGTGTGCTGCGGGAGCGGGAGAGCCGAAAGGTGTCGTGAGGTGACGGTCAGCCGTCGATCCGCGCGCGCACCGCTCGGAGGATCCCGTCATCGCGCGCCACGATCCGGATGTCCGTCACCTTCGTCGCAGCATCCGCGACCGTCCCGACGGCGACGTCGATCGCGTCGTCGAGGGGCCAGCCGTAGACGCCCGCGCTGATCAGCGGGAACGCGATCGATCGGATGCCGAGCTCATCGGCGACCTCCATCGCCCGGCGATAGCATGAGACGAGCAGCCCGCGATCGCGCTCACCGGCGGCGAAGTTCGGGCCGACCGTGTGGATCACCCACTGCGCAGGCAGGTCGCCCGCGGTCGTCCACCCCGCGTCTCCCGTGGCGAGTCCGCGCGGAAAGCGCGCGATGCAGTCGGCGAGCACGGCGGGGCCACCGGCACGATGGATCGCGCCGTCGACGCCGCCCCCGCCGCGCATCGCGTTGTTCGCCGCGTTCACGACCGCGTCGACCTGCTGAGTGGTCATGTCGCCGAGCACCGCGGACAGCTTCGTCATCGCCCCAGTCTGCCTCGTCGATGGCTACGCTGACAGCACAGCATCCGGAGGAGGCCCCGTGACCAATCTCGAGAAGAACCCGACGCTGGACGTGCTCGAGCCGGGCCAGCCCTGCGTCGACGTCGAGGTGCTCACCCCGCGCGAGGTGCCGCTCGGCGGCATCCGCGCGATGACCGTGTACCGCACCCTGCCGCAGCGCAAGCGGTCGCTGGTGGGCGCCTGGTGCTTCCTCGACCATTACGGGCCCGACGACGTCGCCGACACCGGGGGCATGGAGGTGCCCCGGCATCCGCACACCGGACTCGCGACCGTGTCGTGGCTGTTCACCGGGCGCATCGACCACCTCGACTCGAGCGGGGTGTCGGCGGCCGTGCTGCCGGGCGAGCTCAACCTCATGATCGCCGGCAGCGGCATCACTCACCAGGAGATCAGCTCGCGCGACACCACCGTGCTGCACGGCGTGCAGCTCTGGTACGCCCTGCCTGAAGCCACCCGGTTCAGTGATAAGCACTTCGCGCACTACGCCCCGGTGCCGGTCGCGCTCACGGGCGGCGCGCTGCGGGTGTTCATCGGATCGCTGGCCGGATCCACCTCACCCGTCGACACCCGCACGCCTGATCTGCTCGGAGCCGAGCTGGTGCTCGACCCGCACGCCGAGGCGGAGTTCACCGTCCGCGCCGACTTCGAGCACGCCGTGCTCGCCGAGACCGGCACTGTCACCGTGAACAGCACCGCCGTCGCGCATCGCGAGCTCGGCTACGTGCCCACAGGGTCCGACACCCTGCGCATCACCGCGGGGAGCGAGGGTGCCAGGGTGATCCTGCTCGGCGGCGTGCCGCTCGGCGAGCAGATCGTGATGTGGTGGAACTTCGTTGGCCGCAGCCACGACGAGATCGAAGAGTACCGTCGCCGCTATCAGGCGGAGCTGGGTTTCGAGGCATCCGATCCTGGCGACGCCGGCAAGCCGGATCTGTTCGGTCCGTTCCCGTCAGATCAGCGTGAACCGTTGCCCGCACCGCCGCTGCCGACGGTGCGGCTGCGGCCCCGGGAGTAGGCCGCGCTCGGGAGCGGGGTTCAGAGCGGCTTGCCGTCGACGCCGCGCGGGCGCACCGGATGCTCGCTGAGGATCGACACCCGGTTGAACGCGTTGATCGTCAGCGCCACCCACTCGGCCGCGGCGAATGCCTCATCGCCGAGCAGCGCCTGCGCGCCGGCGAGATCGGCCTTCGCCTCCTCGGTGAGCGGCATCTGCGTCGCGGCCTCGGCGATCGCGAGCATCGCCTTCTCGCGCTCGTCGTACAGGTCGCTCTCGCGCCACGCGGGCAGGACGTCGAGCTTCTGCTGCGGGATGCCGACGGAGCGCGACTCCCGCGTGTGCAGGTCGAGGCAGAAGGCGCAGCCGTTCAGCTGCGAGGCGCGCACCTTGATCAGCTCGGTCTCGGGCACGCTCACCCCGCCGTTCGCGGCCTGCGTCGCCACAGTCTTCGACAGGGCCTGCATCGCCTTCCAGACGTCGGGCGCGGACTTGTCCAGATACGGACGCATGTGCTCTCCTCTGCGATCGGCGACCGGGCGGTCATCCGCACCCAACCTAACGTGCGGCCGCATCATTCCCGAGCACCGCGGACGGGCGGCAGCACGCCGCGACCCGCGCGCAGTTCGAAGACGAGCTGCGTCTCGGTGGCGCGCACCACCTCGTGCACAGTGATGTGCTCCAGCACGATGTCGCGCAGCGCGCCGGCATCCGCCACCGCGACGTGCACGAGGAAGTCATCCGCGCCGGCGATGTGGAACACCTGCAGCACCCCGGCGGTGGCGACCAGCGAGTCGAACAGCGCCTCGACACCGGACTTGTTGTGGTTCGCGAGCCGCACGCGGATCATCGCCTGCACGGGCGCTCCGACCGCCGACGGGTCGATCGCGAGCCGCAGTCCCGCGATCACGCCGCGGGAGCGCAGCGCGCGTATCCGGAAGGCACAGGTGGATGCCGGGATGCCGAGGACCCCGGCGATCTGCTTCACCGTCGCGTCGGGGGCGTTCGCCAGTTCGGCGAGGATGCTGAGATCCAGCTCGTCGACGGTGCCGATCGGGGACTGTGCTGGGGCCAAGGTGCGCTCCGTTCCCTGCGCGGATACTGCTCGATGAACAACATCCTGTCAGTGACAGCATGATCACGACAAGGATGCTGGACTCTGATCGTCGCGACGAGCATCCTGAACCCATGCTCGATCTGCCGCTGCACCCTGACACCGTCGCCGTCCACGCCGGCCGCTCCGACTTCGCCGCCCTGGGTGTGCACGCCGCGCCCATCGACCTGTCGACGACCAACCCGCTGCCCGACATCCTGCACGGCGGCGACTCCTACGAGTCGATGGCGACCGGCGGCCACCCGCTGCCCGACGGTGGGCACGTCTATGCCCGGCTGTGGAACCCGACCGTCGCCCGCTTCGAAGAGGCACTGGCCGAGCTCGAGCATGCCGAGGCCTCGGTCGCGTTCTCGTCGGGCATGGCCGCGATGACCGCGGCGATCCTGTCGCACATCACCGGCGCGGGCAAGAAGCACGTCGTCGCCGTGCGCCCGCTCTACGGCGGCACCGACCACCTGCTCGACTCCGGTCTGCTCGGTGCCGAGGTGACGTTCTGCCACGAGCACGAGGTCGCAGCAAGCATCCGCACCGACACCGGGCTCATCGTGCTCGAGACGCCCGCGAACCCGACACTCGACATGGTCGACATCGCCGCCGTCGTCGCGCAGGCAGGCGACGTGCCGGTGCTGGTCGACAACACCTTCGCGACCCCGCTGCTGCAGAACCCGCTCGACCTCGGCGCGGCGATGTCGCTGCATAGCGCCACGAAGTACATCGGCGGGCACGGAGATGTGATCGCCGGTGTGATCGCCTGCTCCGAGCAGACCGCACAGGCGCTGCGGCGCGTGCGCGCGATCACGGGTGCCCTGCTGCATCCGCTCGGCGCCTACCTGCTGCACCGGGGTCTCGCGACGCTGCCGGTGCGCATGCAGGCGCAGCAGGCGGGGGCACGTGCGCTCGTCGCCCGGCTGCAGGGCAACCCGGCGGTCGCCGAGGTGTTCTACCCCGAGCTCGGCGATGACCGTCGCCTGATCGGCCGTCAGATGCGCGGTGGGGGAGCGATGATCGCCATCCGGCTCGCCGGCGGCTATGCGGCCGCCGAGGCGGTCACCGGCGCGGTGCGGCTGTTCACGCATGCTGTCTCGCTCGGTGGTGTCGACTCGCTCGTCCAGCATCCGGCCGCGCTCACGCACCGTCCCGTCGCCGCCGAGGCTCGCCCGGGCGCCGACATCGTGCGCATCTCGGTCGGACTCGAGAACGTCGGCGACCTGCTCGCCGACCTCGAGCAGGCGCTGGTGAAGGCCGAGGCCGCCGCCGCCGTCCTGCGCTGACGTCCTCGCAGGGCAGTTGTCCCCACCGGGCGACTGCTCACCGACGGCCGTGACGTGCCACGATGGAGGGATGACCTCTGCGAACCTCACCCGGGAAGAGACGGCCGAACGGGCAGCCCACGTCACGGTGCACGGCATCCGCGTGGAGCTCGATCTCACCGGAGCACCTGAGCACGCCCGCACCGGCTTCCCGACCGTCACGACGCTGAACTTCGACGCCGACGTCGACGCGACCTGGCTCGACTTCATCGGCGAGAGCGTCGATCGTCTCGTCGTCAACGACGTCGAGCGCGAGGTGCAGTGGGACGGCGCGCGCATCCTCATCGACGGCCTCACCCACGGCGCCAACACGGTGCGCGTCGAGGCCGTCGCCTCGTACAGCCGCTCCGGCGAGGGGATGCACCGCTTCCACGACCCCGTCGACGGCGAGACCTACCTGTACACGCAGTATGAGCCGGCCGACTCGCGGCGTGTGATGGCGTGCTTCGAGCAGCCCGATATGAAGGCCGCGTACACGTTCGACATCACCGCGCCCGCCGGGTGGCACGTGCTGTCGAACCAGTCGCCGGAGCGGGTGCACGAGGGCATCGGCATGCAGCGGGTCGAGTTCGCCCCGACGCTGCCGGTCTCGAGCTACATCACCGCAGTCGCGGCCGGCCCCTACGCGCGCATCGACGGCGAATGGACGCGAGACGAGCAGCACATCGACCTCGGAGTGCTGTGCCGGGCGTCGCTCGCCGAACACCTCGAGGCCGACGAGATCATCGAGGTCACCCGCCAGGGGCTCGACTTCTTCAGCGACGCCTTCGCCTACCCCTATCCGTGGGGCAAGTACGACCAGATCTTCGTGCCCGAGTACAACCTCGGAGCGATGGAGAACCCGGGCCTGGTGACCTTCACCGAGGCGTACATCAACCGCGGCGCGGCGACCGATGCACAGCGCGGCGGTCGGGCGAACACGATCCTGCATGAGATGGCGCACATGTGGTTCGGCGACCTCGTGACCATGCGCTGGTGGGACGACCTGTGGCTGAAGGAGTCGTTCGCCGACTACATGGGCACGCATGCCTCCGCGGCGGCCACCCGCTTCACCGACGCGTGGGCCCGCTTCGCCAACAGCCGCAAGACCTGGGCCTACCGGCAGGACCAGCTGCCCACCACGCATCCGATCGTCGCCGACATCCCCGATCTCGAGGCCGCCAAGCTCAACTTCGACGGCATCACCTATGCCAAGGGTGCGGCCGTGCTCAAGCAGCTCGTCGCGTTCGTCGGCGAGGAGGCGTTCTTCGAGGGAGCGCGCCGCTACTTCGCGGCACACGCATTCGGGAACACGACTCTCGGCGACCTGCTCGACAAGCTCGAGGCGGTCTCGGGTGAAGACCTTCGGGCATGGTCGAAGGCGTGGCTCGAGACCAGCGGCGTCGCCGCGCTGCGGCTCGAGACCGATGACGACGGCACCCAGCAGCTGGTGCAGGACGGCGGTGAGGCCGGAGCGCGTCCGCACCGCCTCCGCGTGGGCCTGTACGACCTCGACGAGGGGCGTCTCGCGCTGCGCGAGCGCATCGAGCTCGGCATCGAGCAGGAGCGCACCCCGGTCGAGATCCCGGATGCCGATCTCGTGCTGCTCAACGACGACGACCTCACCTACGCGAAGGTGCGCCTCGACGAGAAGTCGATGGATGCCGTCGCCCAGGCGCTGAGCACCCTCGAGGACGACCTGGTGCGCGGTCTCGTCTGGTCGTCGCTGTGGAACGCCACGCGTGACGGCGAGCTCGCGGTGACGCGCTACCTCGACATCGTGCGCCGTCACGCGCCCGCGGAGCCGAATGTGGCTCTGCTGACCGCCGTGCTGCAGAACGCGGCCTTCGCGGTGCAGCACTACCTCGACGACGACTCCAGGGCCGAGCAGCAGGAGCAGTGGCTGGAGGCGACCTGGCAGGCGCTGCAGGGCGCGGATGCCGGCAGCGACGCGCAGCTGGCGTGGGCGCGGGCCTTCGCCGCGGCATCCGCTCACGATGGCTCGCGCGCCGAGCAGGTGCGCGGCATGCTCGACGGCGACACCCCGAAGGGGCTGCCGATGGACGCCGACCTGCGCTGGTTGCTGCTCACCGCGCTGGCGACCACGGGCGACGCCGATGCCGAGCGCATCGGCGAGGAGGCGTCGAAGGACGCCACCGCCGCCGGCCGCACCGCCGAGATCCGAGCGCTGGCGGCTCGTCCCGCCGCCGAGATCCGCGCGGCGGCGTGGGATGCCGCCTGGAACGACCTCTCGCTGAGCAACGATCACCTCGATGCCACGATCGGCGGCTTCCGCGCCGGCGGTCGGCGCGACCTGATCGCCGGGTTCGACGAGGAGTACTTCAGCCGCATCCGCGATGCGTGGGCGCAGCGCAGCATCGAGCTCGCCCAGCGTCTCGTCGTGGGGCTGTTCCCGGCATCCGACAGCACCGACCTCGTCGACGTCTGGCTCGCCGCGAACGAGGAGGCTCCTGGCGCCCTGCGGCGCCTGGTGATCGAGCAGCGCGACGACCTGCAGCGCGATCTGCGGGTGCGCGCGGCGCAGTCGTCACTCGACTGAGAGCTGCCGTGCGGTCTCGAGGCCGAGTCGGCGCAGTGCGGGACGGTCGTCGCTCGCGTCGATGAGGATCACCGCGAGCGCGGCTGCCCAGGCGCGCGCTCGAACCCAGGTCGCCTCGGGGTGGCGGTCTCCGATGGCGGCGCGGAAGACGTCACGCCCGACGGTGTCGAACAGCATCCATCCCGTCGCGAGGTCGTAGGCGGGGTCGCCGGCCGTCACATCGCCGAAGTCGATGATCGCCGACAGGTCGCCGTCGACGACGAGCAGGTTGCCGGGGTGCAGGTCGCCGTGGATCCACACCAGCTCCGTGCTCGCCGGGGCGGCGAGCCCCGCTTCCCACAGCGCGTGCAGTGCCGGATGCTCGGGATGCCGCTGCAGCCGCGCGCGGATGCCGTCTTTGCGGTGGCTCAGTGGCACGCCGCGCACCGGGTTCGCGGGAGCATCCGAGGGTGCCGGTTGATGCAGCACATCGAGCGCTGCCGCGAGCCGCCCTGCCCAGCGCGCGTTCTCGGCGCGGGGGCGATCGAGCGCGGGTGAACCCTCGAGCCAGGGCACGACCGACCAGGGCCAGGGGAACGCGACGGTGGGCGTGCCGTGCACCTGGGGGAGCGGCGTGCGGATGCCGACCGCGGCGAGTTGCGGGGCGAGCAGTGGCAGCGCCCGCTGCTCGTGGGTGATGAGGTGAGCTGCGGCCTCGCGCCGCGGCATCCGCACGGCGAGGTCGTCACCGAGCCGCCAGATGATGTTGTCCCACTGCTCGGCGACCGGCGCCAGGGGAAGGTGGGCGAGATGCGGGGCCTGCGCGTGCAGCAGCGCGCGGATCTGCTGTTCGCTCAGGCGGCGTTCGGCTGCGGGGGAGTCCGCCACGTCAGAGATCGACAGAATCGCCGGGATCGAGCACGAGGAACTGCCCGCCGCCCTGCTCGGTCGCCCACTGCAGCCGCTGCCGGTGCATCGTGAGGCCTGCGTCGGAGAGTGTCATGTCGTGCGTGCCGAACGCGCGCCGCGGCGCGACCGCGAGCACGTAGTCGATCGCCTCGCCGATCTTGAGCCAGGGGCCGCCGAGCGGCGCGGCGAGGGTGTCGACCTCGACGCCCTCGGGCACGGCGTAGGAGTCACCGGGGTAGTAGAGGGTGTCGTTGACGAGCACGCCCACGTTGCGGATCTGCGGAATCGAGGAGTGGATGATGGCGTGGTCGCCGCCGAAGAAGCGCAACGTGAACGCCCCGGCGGTGAGGGTGTCGCCGGGGGAGACGACGGTGATGCCGTCGCCTACGGCCGCGGCGACGGCCGCCGTGGAGCAGATCGGAGCGTCCGGTGCGGCGGCGCGGATGCGGGCGAGGTGGTCGGGGGTCCAGTGGTCGGGATGCTCGTGGGTCAGCACGACCGCGGTGACCGCTCCGAGGTCGTCGAGCGGGCGGGTGAACGTGCCGGGGTCGATCAGCAGCGTCTGCCCGTCGTGATCGATGCGGAGGGCGGCATGTTCGTATTTGGTCACGCGCATGCCTCGAGTCAACTCCTCGCGTGCGTCGCAGGCAAGCTGCTCGCCCGACACGCCCGTGCGTTCTGCGCAGGGCGGGGCGATTTGGAAAGAGCGGATGCTCCGTGGCAGACTTCTGAGGTTGCCAGAACGGCCTTCGCGGCCGGACGGCCCCATCGTATAGCGGCCTAGTACGCCGCCCTCTCACGGCGGTAACGCGGGTTCGAATCCCGCTGGGGTCACAGCGACAGAAGGCCCTCCGAGGAATCGGAGGGCCTTCTTTTTTGTCTCAGGGGTAGTTTCGCGGCTGCATGCGGCTGGGGTGGGTCCATTCATGGGAATGAACCCCAGGCGATCGGGGTTGTGATCGTCGTGACTGACATCGAATTCGGGCTCGACACCTTCGGCGGCGTGACGCACGACGCGCAGGGCGAGCCGCTGCCGCATCCTCAGGTGATCCGCGACATCGTCGACGACGCGGTGCGCGCCGACGGTCTCGGCCTCGACTTCTTCGGTGTGGGAGAGCATCACCGCCCCGACTTCGCCGTCTCGAGCCCCGAGATGGTGCTCGCGGCGATCGCGTCGCGCACCGAGCGCATCCGACTCGGCTCGGCGGTCACGGTGCTGAGTTCCGACGACCCCGTGCGGGTCTTCGAGCGCTTCGCGACGCTGGACGCCGTCTCGAACGGGCGTGCCGAGATCGTCGCAGGCCGTGGCTCGTTCATCGAGTCGTTCCCGCTGTTCGGTTTCGACCTGCGCCAGTACGAGGAGCTCTTCGAGGAGCGCCTCGACCTGCTCTCGCAGCTGCTGAAGGAGGAGCCCGTCACCTGGCAGGGCAACACGCGGTCGGCGCTGACCGATCAGCGCGTCTTCCCGACCACCGCGAACGGCCTGCGCACCTGGGTGGGTGTCGGCGGCAGCCCCGAATCGGTCGTGCGCACCGCGCGGTACGGGTTCGGTCTCTTCCTCGCGATCATCGGCGGGCCGGCGGCGCGCTTTGCCCCGTACATCGACCTGTTCGTGCGCGCGCAGGACCAGTTCGGCGTCGAGCATCAGCCCGTCGCCGTGCACTCGCCCGGTCTCGTGGCCGAGACCGATGAGGAGGCGCGCGCGATCGTGCACGACGGGTGGCTCGCGATGCGCACCCGGATGGGCGCGGAGCGCGGCTGGGCGCCGCCCGCGGTCGGCGACTTCGAGCGCGAGATCGAGGGCGGCGCGCTCTACGTCGGCTCGCCGGAGACGGTGGCGAAGAAGATCGCCGCGACGCTGCGCACTCTGCCGGTGAACCGTTTCGATCTGAAGTACGACCAGAGCATGGTGCGACATGATCTGCTGTCGCATTCGATCGAGCTGTACGGCTCGAAGGTCGTGCCGATGGTCAAGGACATGCTGGCCTGAATGCCGGGTGCCGTCGTCGGGGCGGCCCGATTTGGCGGCGTTGTGGGCGGCATGGCATACTTGAACGGTTGCAATGACGGCCCCATCGTATAGCGGCCTAGTACGCCGCCCTCTCACGGCGGTAACGCGGGTTCGAATCCCGCTGGGGTCACTGTGACGCGAAAGCCCTCCGAGAAATCGGGGGGCTTTCGCCTTTCCTGATCGGGGTGTCGGTGGTAGGAATGACTCAGCCGCGCCGCCACGCGTCATCGACGATGTGCGAACCCGCCTGCGGGCCCATCTGCAGCATCCCGCCATCGACCGACCAGTTGGCGCCGGTCACATAGCTCGATGCGGGCGACGCGAGGAAGGCGATCACCGAAGCCACCTCTTCGGCCTTCCCCGGGCGCCCCAATGGCACTCCAGGACGGTGCGTCCGGTCGGCGTCTTCCGAAGTCCGCCCGCTGGCGGCTGTCGCGATCTCGCCCGGCGCCACGGCGTTCGCAGTGATGCCGTATTCTCCCAGCTCGAGCGCCATCGTCTCGATGAGCCCGGCCAGTGCGTGCTTGGCGGCGATGTACGCGGTGAGTCCGACGCGGGGCTGATGTGCGTGCACACTCGTCACGGCGATCAGCCGTCCGCCGCGCCCGGCAGCCGCCATTCGCCTCGCCGCGGTGCGCAGACCGACGAACGCGCCGTCGACGTTCAGCGCCATGGTGTCGAGCCACTCCTCGGTGCTGGTCTCGAGGAACAGGCGTCGCTCGCTCGCGCCCGCGTTGTTGACGAACACGTCGAGACCGCCGAGCTCTTCGATGAGCCCGTCGATCACGCCGGGAACCTCCTCGAGTCGGGTGGCGTCGAACTGCGCGACGACTGCCCGTCGGCCGAATGCTCGCACGGCATCCGCCGTGCGCTCGGCGCCGTCTCGGTCGCTGTGCCAGGTGATGCCCACGTCCATGCCCGCCGCGGCGAGGGCGCGCGCGGTCGCCGCGCCGATTCCGGAGTCGGACGCCGTCACGATCGCGTGGGTGGGGGAGAAGTTTGTGCCGCTCATGTGTCGAACGTTATCCAGTTCGAATCGAATGCCGCGAGGGTTTCACGAAAGCCGGATGCCTCAGACCTTAGCGTCCGCATCCGTCGACGACTTCCCGCCAGCCGGCGCCTCCGCACTCTCGCGCAGCGCGATCGCACGCAGCCGCGGATTGCGCAGCGGCACGATCATCAGCAGCGCCAGCGCACCGCCGTACAGCGCGAACGGCGCCCAGGTCGGCCACACCGCGGCCAGCCCGCCGAACAGCACCATGGCGAGCGGCATCAGGCAGTCGTCGCCGAGGCGGGTGATCGACGACATCCGCCCGAGGTAATCGGGCGCGATCGTGGCCGCGAAGGTCGCCCCGAGCAGCACCGAGGCGAAACCCGCTGTCAGTCCGATGACGAGACAGCCCGCCCCGACCGCGACCGGATGCCCCACGCCCAGCATGACGATCCCCACGCCTTGCACGACCAGCGCCCAGAACGCGCCGATCGCCTCGTGGCGAGGGCGCCAGCGCACGACCGTCAGCGCGCCCAGCATCGCCCCGCCGCCCACGAGCGCTTCGAACACGCCGACCGCACCCGCACCCCACCCGTGCGCTGTCGCCTGCAGGGCGAGGCCGATCGCGAGCGCGGGCCCCACCGCCAGGTTCAGCCCCGACAGCGCGACCACGAGCGTGCGGGTCGCCGAGTCCTCCTTCAGGTGCCGGAATCCCGACGCCACGCCACGCATCACCGACTCGCCCGCGGCAGACCTCGGGAGCGCGAAGCGCGGACGCAGCCAGATCGCGATGAACGCGATCACGACCGCGAAGGTCACCGCATCCGCCGTCGCGCTTCCCGGCATCCCCGCCCACGCGACGAGGAACCCGCCCACCGCGGCGCCCGCCATCGTCCCCAGCCGGCTCAGCGTCTGGCTCACCGCCGAGTACGCAGGCAGGTCGGCCGGACGCACCAGCTGACGGGGGATCGTTCCGGCCGCCGGCTCGTAGAACGCATCGCACACGCCGAACAGGATCGTCGCGACCAGCAGCACCGCGACGGTCGGCTCGTCCATGAGGATCCAGACGGCCGTGCCCACGAGCACCACCACCCGGATGCCGTTGAAGAGCAGCATCATCCGCCGGGCATCCACCCGGTCGGCGATCGCGCCGCCCACCAGCAGGATCAGCGCCCGCGGCACCGTGCCCGCCGCGACCACAAGCCCCGCCACCGCAGGGGATGCTATCTGCACGGCGGTCCAGGCGACGGCGATGGTCCAGATCGCGTCGCCCGCGTCCGAGAGCGCCTTCATCACCAGCCAGGTCTGCACCATCGCGTCGCGCCGGAACGGCGGCGGGGTGCGCAGCAGGGTCGGTTCCACCGTGGTCATCTCACACCTCCGTCGGAAAGCCGTGCGCGAAGAAGAACACCGGCATCCGCTCCTGTCCGTCACCGCGATCGATACCCGCCCGCCAGTCGTCGACCAGCGCGGTGAGGCGGTCCATCAGCGCGGTCAGCTCGTCCTGGGTGGCCCACGCCAGCGTGTCGGTCGCGAACCCCGTGGCCTCGCTCTGCGGTGACACGCGGTGCCAGCGCTGCAGCCGGTCAAGCTGGTGACGGATGTTCGCCCGCTGCGCCTCCCGCGCGATCAGTGCGTCGGCGGGGGAGTCGAAGTCGGATGCCGACCAGGTGAACGACCGTCGGGCGAGTCGCCACCAGCTGGTGCGCCGATCACCATCCGGCGCGTCGACCTGCTCGACGACGCCGGCGCGCTGCAGCATCCGCAGATGATGGCTGATGCTGCCGACCTGGGCGTCGAGAGCACGCGCGAGCGCGCCGACCTGTGTCTCGCCGTGCAGCAGCAGGCGATCGAGGATGCGGCGTCGCAACGGGTGCGATATCGCCGTGATGACCGAGATCTCTTCCACGGCGACAACGCTAAGAGCGCTGCCGCACTTTCACAAGACCTCTTGTATACCCCGGAAAATCAACGATCTGCGAGTTACTGTTCGGCTCGCGATGCGTGCCGCCGACGTCGGATCAGCCAGATGACCAGGAGTGCCGCGCCGGCGATCACCAGCCAGGGGAGCAGGAACCCGAGCGCGACCACCAGGCCGTTCAGCGTCACGATCAGCCCGTTCCACCCGGCGAGAAGGCCGTCCCCGAACCCGGCGGGATCGGCCTCGGTCGCCGTGGTGCGCTCGGTCAGCTGCACCGTGACCGTCGACAGCGCGACCTGCTCGTCGAGGCTCTTCAGCTGCTGCTGATACGACTCGAGCAGCGCCTGACGCTCACTCAGCGCCGACTCCGCGGCGATGAGGTCGCCGACCGAGCCCGACTTCGCCATCAGCTCGGTCAACCGCGTCACCGAGGCCTGCGCGGCGTCGATGCGAGCGCGCAGATCGATCGCGGTCGAGGTGACGTCCTGCCGCGACACCGAGGAGCGCAGCACCTCGCCGTCATCGCCGAGCGCGGTGAGCACCTCGTCGAGATCGTCGGCGGCGATGCGGATGCTGATCCACCCGCTGCCGGGCTCGCTCGGCGGCGCCGGCATCGAGGCATCCGTCTGGCCCTCGCGGGAACCGATGTCGGCCGACTCCACGTAGCCGCCGTGCGCGGCGGCGAGCGCCGCGATCTCGTCCGCCGCATCCTGCACATCTGCGACACGCAGCTGCACCTGGGCGGTGGTGATGATCTCCCGCGACGTATCCTCGACCGCGGCCTTGCCGGGGTCGGCGGCGACACCGCCGCCCTCCGCCGACATCGCGCCGCCGTCCGACGAGCTCATGTCGCCGCCGGACTCGTCCGTCGCCCACGGCGCGGACGCTCCCGTGATGCCGCTGTCACCCGTGCCGCTCACGCCCTGCAGCGAGCTGAGCAGGGGAGGGGCGATGACCGCTCCGATCACGAAGGCCGCAGCGACGCCCAGAGCGGTCACCCAGCGTCGACGTCGTCGCGCCGCGGTCGTGGTGCGCGCATCGGATGCCGTCGTCCGGCGCTCGGCGCGGACTTCGGACATGACGTCGCGCTCGATCCGCGCGATGCTCTCGTCGCTCAGGGTCGGCAGCTCGATCTCCACACGCTCGCTCATGCGTCGCTCACTTCCGTCACGGCGCCGCGCAGTCGCGTGCGCACCCGAGAGAGACGATTGCGAACCACGGCATGGCTCACCCCGAGCTCGTCGGCAGCGGCCTGATAGGCGTAGCCGTCGACCGCGCACAGCCGGAAGATCCGCTGATCCAGCTCGTCGAGCAGCCCCACCTCTGCGGCGATGCGCTCCGCGAGGGCGGTCGAGATCACCTGGTCCTCGACGCTCACGGTCGCCGGCAGCAGCTCGTCCGCGGCATCCGTCGTGTTCGCGCGATCCCGCCGCAGCACCCGCAGCCTGTTCGCCGCCTGGAATCGGCAGATCGTCGCCAGCCACGGCAGCAGCGACGGGCTCGCCAGCTGCAGCCCCGGCAACTTGCGCCACGCTGTGACGAACGTCTCCTGCACGATGTCCTCCGCATCCGCGGCCGATCCGAGAATGCCGTGGGCGATCCAGTACACCGGGCGCACGTAGGCGCGGTAGATCGACCGGAAGGCCTCCTGGTCTCCGGCTGCGGCCCGCGCGGCCCGATCGCTGTCTTCGCTGTGCGGCATCCTGTCCCGTTCGCGTCTCTCGATGATGGAGTGTCGCAGGTGGGCTCATCGTCTCAGATCTGCGCGGGGCCGTCACCTGCGTCCGGTAGGATCGATCACGCGAAAGGGAGTATCCCGCCATCGCGCGATCGTCATCACGAGCACCGCCATCGCTGCTCCGGGCGCGCGACGCACATCGTGCGGGGAGAGACTTTCGGTCCCCCGCCGACCCTTTCGAAAGGCGACCCCTCCGTTGGTCATTCCCATCTGGTTCGAGATCACCTCGATGATCGTGCTCACGATCATCCTCATCGCCGACCTGCTGCTCATCAAGCTGCGGCCGCACATCCCCTCCACGAAGGAATCCACCCTCTGGGTCGTGTTCTACGTGACCCTCGCCATGCTGTTCGCCGTCCTTCTCGGGCTGGTCGGCGGATGGCAGAACGCCGGCGACTTCGTCACCGGCTGGGCGCTGGAGTACAGCCTCTCCATCGACAACCTGTTCGTGTTCGTGCTGATCATGGCCCAGTTCTCGGTGCCGCGCCGCCTGCAGCAGCAGGTGCTGATGGTGGGCATCATCATCGCGCTCGTGCTGCGCGGCCTGTTCATCCTCGTCGGCGTCGCTGTGATCGAGCACTTCTCGCCGATCTTCTACATCTTCGGCGCCTTCCTGATCTACACCGCGATCAAGCAGGCCATGCCCGAGGGCGACCACGACGACGAGATGCAGCGCGAGGCGTTCATCGTGCGCCTGCTGCGCCGCCGCATCGACATCAGCGACGGCTACGACGGATCCCGGCTGCGCACCACGGTCGACGGCAAGCGCATGTGGACGCCGATGATCATCGTGTTCATCACGATCGGCATCACCGACCTCATGTTCGCGGTCGACTCGATCCCCGCGATCTTCGAGATCACCACGAACGGCTTCCTGGTCTTCACCGCGAACATCTTCGCGCTGATGGGTCTGCGCCAGCTCTACTTCCTGCTCGGCGACCTGCTCGACCGCCTGCGCTACCTGCACTACGGCATCGCCGTCATCCTGGGCTTCATCGGCATCAAGCTGATCCTGCACGCGCTGCACGTGAACGAGCTGCCGTTCATCAACGGCGGCAAGCACGTCGAGTGGGTGCCCGACATCAACAACATGGTGTCGCTGGGCGTCATCATCGCCTCCATGGCCGTCGCCACGATCGCGAGCCTCGTCGCCTCGTCCCGCGAGAAGAAGGCGGCAGCCGTCGAGAGCTGACCTCCGTCACACGGAGAAGGACCACCTGTTGCGCCGGTGTAAGCTGGCGGCGTGCAGCAGGTGGTCCTTCTTCTTAGCGGCCGCGGCGAGACCTCGATCTGACAGGCCTCTCTCGTCGCGGAGTCCGTTGTGGGCCGACACATCGAGCCAGAAGGAACCGCATGACCGACCACACCCGACCCCGCACCCTCGCCGAGAAGGTCTGGGACGACCATCTCGTCGTCAAGGGCGAGAACGGCGAACCAGACCTCATCTACATCGACCTGCACCTCGTGCACGAGGTCACCAGCCCGCAGGCCTTCGACGGTCTGCGCACCGAGGGTCGTCCGCTGCGCCGGCTCGACCTGACGATCGCCACCGAGGACCACAACACCCCGACCCTCGAGATCGACAAGCCGATCGCCGACCTCACCAGCCGCACCCAGATCGAGACGCTGCGCCGCAACGCCGAGGAGTTCGGTGTGCGACTGCACTCGCTGGGCGACGCCGAGCAGGGCATCGTGCACGTCGTCGGGCCGCAGCTCGGCCTCACCATGCCCGGCATCACCGTGGTGTGCGGTGACTCGCACACCTCCACCCACGGCGCGTTCGGTGCGATGGCGTTCGGCATCGGCACCAGCGAGGTCGAGCACGTCATGGCCACCCAGACGCTGCCGCTCAAGCCCTTCAAGACCATGGCGATCACCGTCGAGGGCGAGTTGCGCCCGGGCGTCACCGCGAAGGACATCATCCTCGCCGTGATCGCGAAGATCGGCACCGGCGGCGGCCAGGGTTACGTGCTCGAGTTCCGCGGCAGCGCGATCCGCGCCCTCTCGATGGAGGGCCGCATGACCATCTGCAACATGTCGATCGAGGCGGGCGCCCGCGCCGGCATGGTCGCCCCCGACGAGACGACGTTCGCGTACGTCAAGGACAAGCCGCACGCCCCGCAGGGGCAGGACTGGGAGGATGCGGTCGCGTACTGGCGCACGCTGCCCACCGACGAGGGCGCGGTGTTCGACGCCGAGGTGTTCATCGACGCGAACGAGCTCGAGCCGTTCGTCACCTGGGGCACCAACCCGGGCCAGGGCAGCTCGCTGTCGGCATCCGTCCCCGACCCCGACTCGTTCGCCGACCCGAGCGAGCGGGTCGCGGCGCAGCGCGCCCTGGAGTACATGGACCTCACTCCCGGCACGCCCCTCAAGGACGTCAAGGTGGATGCCGTGTTCATGGGCTCCTGCACGAACAGCCGCATCGAAGACCTCCGGGCGTTCGCCTCGGTCATCAAGGGAAAGAAGAAGGCCGACGGCGTGCGCGTCATGGTCGTGCCCGGTTCGGCGCGCGTGCGTCTCGAGGCCGAGGCCGAGGGCATCGACCGGATCGTCCAGGACTTCGGCGCGGAGTGGCGGTTCGCCGGATGCTCGATGTGCCTGGGCATGAACCCCGATCAGCTCGCACCGGGCGAGCGCTGCGCGTCGACCTCGAACCGCAACTTCGAAGGCCGGCAGGGCAAGGGCGGCCGCACCCACCTGGTGTCGCCGCTCGTCGCGGCGGCGACCGCCATCCGCGGCACCCTGTCCAGCCCCGGCGACATCGAGGAGAGCAACTGATGGAGAAGTTCACCACCCACACCGGCGTCGCTGCACCGCTGAAGCGCTCCAACGTCGACACCGACCAGATCATCCCCGCCGTCTTCCTCAAGCGCGTCACCAAGACGGGCTTCGAGGATGCGCTGTTCCACGGTTGGCGTCAGGACCCCGAGTTCGTGCTCAACCAGGATGCCTTCCAGGGCGCATCCGTGCTCGTCGCCGGGCCCGACTTCGGCACCGGCTCCAGCCGTGAGCACGCCGTGTGGGCGCTGCGCGACTACGGCTTCCGCGTCGTGCTGAGCCCCCGCTTCGCCGACATCTTCCGCGGCAACTCGGGCAAGCAGGGTCTGCTGGCGGCGACCCTCGACGAGGCCGACATCGAGAAGATCTGGGCGCTGATCGACGAGGAGCCCGGCCGCGAGATCACGGTCGACCTCACCGAGCGCACCGCCACGATCGCCGGCTTCCAGGCCTCGATCGGCATCGACGATTACACTAGATGGCGGCTCCTCGAAGGGCTCGATGACATCGGGCTCACGCTGCGCAACGAAGACAGGATCGCGCAGTTCGAGGCCCGCCGCGAGTCGTGGCGGCCACGTACTCTTCCCGTCCGCTGACGGGGGAGCAGGTGGGCCGGGGCCACAAGCCCGGCGGCATCAGCCGTGAACGATGAGAGACTCGCGGCGACCGCCGCGGCTGTCCGGAAGAAACAGAGGCCCGAATGACGACACCGCTGCGCGACGCTGCTGCCGACCAGGCTCCGGTTCCCACCGGATCCGTGCTCGCGATCCGCGGAGGCCGGCCGCTGCGCGGACGTGTCGACGTGAAGGGTGCGAAGAACCTCGCCACCAAGGCCATGGTCGCCTCGCTTCTCGGCGAGACCACCAGCATCCTGCGCGACGTTCCGGGCATCAGCGACGTGGCCGTGGTCCGCTCGCTCCTCGAGGTGCACGGCGTGCACGTCACCGAGGGTGACGAGACCGGGTCGCTGATGCTGGATCCGACCAACGCGAAGTCGGCGAACTTCGAGGAGATCGACGCGCACGCCGGTGCCTCCCGCATCCCGATCCTGTTCTGCGGTCCGCTGCTGCACCTGCTCGGTCAGGCGTTCATCCCCGACCTCGGCGGATGCCGCATCGGCGACCGTCCGATCGACTTCCACCTCGACGCGCTGCGCAAGTTCGGCGCCGTCGTCGAGAAGCAGCCCAGCGGCATCCGTCTCTCCGCCCCCAACGGGCTCAAGGGCGCGAACATCCACCTCCCGTACCCGAGCGTCGGGGCGACCGAGCAGGTGCTGTTGACGGCCGTGCGCGCGGCGGGCACCACCGAGCTGCGCAACGCCGCCATCGAGCCCGAGATCATGGACCTGATCGCCGTGCTGCAGAAGATGGGCGCGATCATCTCCTACGAGCCGAACCGCACGATCCTCATCGAGGGCGTCGAGACGCTGCGCGGCTACGACCACCGCTGCATCTTCGACCGCAACGAGGCTGCCTCGTGGGCCTGCGCCGCGCTGGCGACCGACGGCGAGATCTTCGTCGGCGGTGCGAAGCAGCAGGAGATGCTGACCTTCCTCAACGTGTTCCGCAAGGCCGGCGGCTGGTTCGACGTGCAGGAGGACGGCATCATGTTCCGTCGCGACGGCGAGCTCAAGCCCGTCATCGTCGAGACCGACGTGCACCCCGGCTTCATGACCGACTGGCAGCAGCCGCTCATCGTCGCTCTCACGCAGGCGAATGGCCGCTCGATCGTGCACGAGACCGTGTACGAGAACCGCTTCGGCTTCACCCAGGCGCTCGTGAAGATGGGTGCCGACATCGTCGTGCACCCGCACGGGCTTCAGGATGGCCCGCGTCGCGTGCCGCGCCGCGAGCTCGAGCAGGCCGCCGTCATCACCGGTCCGACCCCGCTGCACGCGGCCGACATCGTCGTGCCGGATCTGCGCGGCGGCTACAGCCACGTGATCGCAGCGCTCACAGCGACCGGCGAGTCGCAGGTCTCCGGCGTCGACATCCTCAGCCGCGGCTACGAGAAGTTCCTCGACAAGCTGCAGGCGCTGGGCGCGGACTTCGACGTCGTCCGGTGATGGCTGCTTCGGAGCGGAGCCGGCCGAGCCTCTTCTGGCCGCTGGCGGCGATCGTCATCCCGCTGGTGTCGCTGCTGGCGAAGATCCGCACGACCGACGCCGACAAGCTGCCGCGGCAAGGCGCCTTCGTGCTCGCGCCGAACCACTACTCCGAGTTCGATCCGCTGATCGTGGCCGTCGCGGTGTACCGCGCCGGCCGTCTGCCGCGGTTCATGGCGAAGGAGAGCCTGTTCCGCGTCCCCGTGCTCGGCTGGGTGCTGCGGCGCACGGGCATGATCCCGGTGGCGCGCGCCTCGTCGGCGACTGCGGCCAAGCAGACCATGACGCAGTCCCGCGCCCTGGTCACGAGCGGCAACGGCGTGATCGTGTACCCCGAGGGCACTCTGACCCGCGATCCCGAGCTGTGGCCGATGCGCGGCAAGTCCGGCGCGGTGCGCCTGGCGCTGGCCGGCGACATCCCGCTGATCCCGATGGCGCAGTGGGGCACGCAGCACATCATGGGCCGCTACCAGAAGGGCCTCAGCCTCTGGCCGCTCCGCAAGAAGGTGCAGGTCGTGTTCGGCGACCCGGTCGACCTCTCCGACCTGAAGGGCCGTGGCACGGAGCCCGCCGTGCTCAACGAGGCGACCCGTCGGCTGATGGACGCGATCACCGCGCTGCTCGAGGGCCTGCGCGGCGAGACCGCCCCGGCCGAGCGCTGGAACCCGAACGACCACGGGCAGAAGGAGACGGGACGCCTTGACTCCTAAGCGGATGCCGGCATCGAACGGACCCCGCGTCGCGGTGATCGGCGCGGGCAGCTGGGGCACGACCTTCGGCAAGATCCTCGCCGACGGCGGCGCCCAGGTCACCATGTGGGCTCGGCGACCCGAGCTCGCCCAGGAGATCGCCGAGGCCAAGCGCAACTCGAAGTATCTGCCCGGCATCAATCTTCCCCGCAGCATGGCGGCGACGCACGAGCTGTCGCGCGCGCTGGAGGGCGCATCGCAGGTCTACCTGTCGGTGCCGAGCCAGACCCTGCGCGAGAATCTCAAGGCGCTGCGCCCGCTGCTCGAAGACAGCGAGGCGCCGATCATCAGCCTGATGAAGGGTGTGGAGCGCTCCAGCGGTCTGCGCATGAGCCAGGTCATCGAGCAGGAGCTGCGCTGCGACCCCGCGCGCATCGCCGTGGCATCAGGTCCGAACCTCGCGCTCGAGATCGCCCGGGAGCAGCCCACGGCCGCGGTGATCGCCTCCCGCAGTCAGGACACCGCCGACATGGTGGCCCGCACCGCGCGCAACAGCTACTTCCGATCCTTCGTGAACACCGACGTGATCGGCACCGAGTTCGGCGGCGTGCTGAAGAACCTCATCGCCGTCGCGATCGGCATCGTCGACGGTGTCGGCTACGGCGAGAACACCAAGGCGTCGATCATCACCCGCGGACTCGTCGAGATGACCGACTTCGCGGTGGCGAACGGCGCGCAGCCCGAGACCCTGCAGGGTCTGGCCGGCCTCGGCGATCTGATCGCCACCTGCCAGTCGCCGCTGAGCCGCAACAACACCGCGGGGCGGCTGCTCGGCCAGGGGTACAGCTTCCAGGACGTCGTGAAGCAGATGAATCAGACGGCGGAGGGTCTCGCCTCGGTCGCTCCGATCCTGCAGCTCGCCCGGGAGGCCGAGGTCTACATGCCCATCGTGGAGCAGGTGAAGATGGTGCTCGACGGCCGCATGAATCCGCGCGACATCGCACCGCATCTGACCACTGACGACGACACCCCCCAAGAGGAGAGGACCAATCATGGACAGGCAGACGGTGGTGGTGCTCTTCGGCGGGCGTTCCAGCGAGCATTCGATCAGTTCCGCCACGGCGGGCGGAGTGCTGGCGGCGATCGATCGTGACCGCTATTCGGTGATCCCGGTCGGGATCACCCGCGAGGGCGCGTTCGTCCTCGAAGAGGACGACCCGGCGAAGTTCGCACTCGACGCCGCTCGGCTACCCGAGGTGGTCGACAACGGCACGCGGGTGCGCTGGCCCGAGCCGAACGGCGATCGGATGCTGCGCGTCGCCGCGCCCGACGGAGAGACGATCGACCTCGGCGAGGTGGATGCGGTGCTGCCGCTCCTGCACGGCCTGCACGGCGAGGACGGCGCGATCCAGGGCTTCTTCGACGTGCTCGAGATCCCGTATGCCGGTGGCGGCATCCTCGATTCGGCGGTCTGCCTCGACAAGCACTTCACCAAGCTCGCGCTGGCGTCGGCGGGCATCGCGGTCTCGCCGGGCATCACGGTGCGTCGTGCCGAATGGGAGGCCGATCCGGAGCGCATCCGCACGGCGGTGGCCGAGCTGGGCGCGGTCGTGTTCGTGAAGCCGGCCACGGCAGGGTCGAGCGTCGGCGTCTCCCGCGTGGCCGACGGCGACGGTCTCGACGAGGCGATGCGGATCGCGTTCGACGAGGACGACAAGGTGCTCGTGGAGACGAGCGTCATCGGCCGCGAGGTCGAGGTCGGCGTGCTCGCCGGTCGCCGCGGCGAACGTGCCCGCGCGTCTCTGCCCGGCGAGGTCGTGCTCACGACGCGCGATTTCTACGACTTCGAGGGCAAGTATCTGGGCGGCGACGGCGTCGACATCGTCTGCCCCGCGGATCTGGACGACGCGCTCATCGCCCGCCTGCAGGAGGAGGCCGTGCGCGCCTTCGAGGCGGTCGACGGTCGTGGTCTCGCCCGCGTGGACTTCTTCGTGACGCCCGCGGGCGAGCTGGTCGTCAACGAGCTGAACACCATGCCGGGGTTCACGCCGATCTCGATGTTCCCGAAGTGCTGGATCGCGTCGGGCATGACCTACGGCGAGCTCATCACCGAGCTCATCGAAGCCGGTATCGAGGCACGCGCGGGGCACTGACCCGCGGTCTTCCGGCGAATCGGGTGCTCGCGCCAGTCGGGCCGCCCGGGTTATTCGGGCAGCTCGTCGGGCGCGGTGCAGGCGTGCTCGGCGGGGATCATGCGCAGCGCCGAAACCAGTGACGGGTTCGACAGCGCCTGGTTGGCGCTGACCCGCTCGGTGTCGACGAACACCTGCACGGCGGGGTCGCGCCCGTAGGTGGTCATTCGCATCCCCGGCGCCTGCGAGTCGTCGACGAGCCAGTCGATGCCCTCGAGGGTGATGCACTGCAGCTCGCTGGTGGGCCCTGGCACGGCGACGCCGCACGCGATGAGCACCGAGGTCGGGTCGCCGTACGCTCCTGTCGCCTGCGCGTCGGTCCAGCGCCGGTCCTGGTCCGCGATCGCCGCGGGAAGGCGCACCGTCACCTCCGCGCAGAGTGGATCGTTCGCGTTCGGAGCGGGGGCGAGATGGACGGTGCCGGCGCACCCGGTGAGGGCCAGCAGCGCCAGCGCACCGAGGAGCGCGGCGGGACGACGGAGCATGATTCCAGGCTACCGTTGTCGGATGACCTCCCTTCCCGGCGACGATCCGCTCATCGGCGACATCTCGGAGGGCACGGTCCTCAGGGCGATCCTCGCCCGCACCGCAACCGGGGCGCACACGCTGCTCGGCCCCGGTGACGACGCGGCGGTGATCGCCGCGGCATCCGGCTCGGTGGTCGCCACCACCGACACCCTCGTGCACGGTCCGGACTTCCGCCTCGCCTGGTCGAGCGGCTACGACCTGGGCTGGAAGTCGGCGGCCGTGAACCTGGCCGACATCGCGGCCATGGGCGCGACGCCGACCGCGCTGCTCGTCGCACTGGCGGTGCCGCGCGACACCCGGCTGTCGTTCGTCGAGGCGATGGCCGACGGCTTCCGCGACGCGTGCGCGGCCCTCGCGCCGGGCTGCGCCGTGGTCGGCGGCGACCTCACCGTGTCGGAGCTGCTCATGATCGCGGTCACCGCCCTCGGCGACCTCGGCGGGCGCACGGCGGTCACACGCGCCGGCGCACGCCCGGGCGACGTGATCGCCCTCGCCGGTGAGCTGGGCGCGGCCGCGGCAGGTCTCGGCGTGCTGTTCGGGCGCTTCCGCGACGGCGAGACCCCGGTGGCCGTCGACCGCGGCGCACTCGATCCGCAGCAGCTGCGGGCACTGGATGCTCAATTGCGTCCGACTCCGCCCATCGGGCTCGGGGTCGCGGCCGCCGCAGCCGGGGCGACCTCCATGATGGACGTCTCCGACGGGCTCGCGCTGGATGCCGCGCGAATGGCCGACGCGTCGCGCGTCAGCATCCGCTTCGACGGTGCCGCACTCGACCAGTTGGCCTTCGGCGGCGACCGCGCCCGCGCGATCGCCGGGGGAGAGGATCACGGTCTGCTCGCCGCTTTCCCGGCCGACGTACTCCCGCCCGGATTCCACGTCATCGGCGAGGTTGTCGAGCGCGGCGCGGAGAGTGTGCTGGTCGACGGCGAGCCCGCGGCGCACGCGGGCTGGGATCCCTACCGCGACTGGGACGGCGTCGTCGCCGGTTGAGCTGCGTCATCCGCCTCGTCAGCGTCGGGCTCCGCCCACCACACCGCGGTGTCGCCGTACTCCTTGTGGCGCAGCAGGGTGAGCCCCGCGGCATCCAGATCCGGCGGGGTCGAGCGGCGGGCCCGCTCGATCACGACCACTGCGTCCTGTGACAGCAGCGGGGCGAGCGCGACGAGATCCGCCGTCATCGCGGCATCGTCGAGGTCGTACGGCGGGTCGGTGAAGACCAGATCGAACGGTCCGCCCGCACGCGTCAGGTACGGGTGCACGGCGCTCTGATGCACCTTCGCCGCGCCCGCTCCGCCGATCGCCTTCGCGACCGCGCTCACGTTGCGTCCGACCACGACGGCCGCCGGGCGAGAGCGCTCGACGAGATCGACGCGGGTAGCGCCGCGGCTCCACGCCTCCAGCCCCAGCGCGCCACTGCCGGCGTACAGGTCGAGCACCCGGGCGCCCTCCAGCGCATCCATCGACTCGAGCGCCCCGAACACGGACTCGCGCACCCGATCGCTCGTGGGGCGGGTGCCTGCACCCGGCACCTCCAGACGGATGCCGCGCGCCGCGCCGGCGATGATCCTCGTCACCCGTTCACGATACGACACCTGCACACGGCGGCACGGCCGTGTCGCCCGAACACCGAGTGCGGCAGTGACGTCGGCGCGCGTGCCTAGACTCAGAGCATGCCCTTCGAGCTCGACACGCCGCTGAGCACGCCGCTCGGCGCCGCGCCGGCGCGCACGCTCGAGCGCGCCTTCGGCATGACGACCGTGGCCGACCTGCTCGGCCACTACCCGCGTCGCTACGCCGACCCCGGTGAGCTCACGCCCATCCGCGATCTGCCGATCGGCGAGACGGTGACCATCGTCGCCGAGGTGCTGTCGTCGAGCGTGCGGCGCATGCGCAACCGGCCGGGCGCGATGCTCGAGGTGATGATCGGCGACGGCGTCGGCACCATGAGCCTCACCTTCTTCGCGAAGGGTCCAGGTCAGGCGGAGTGGCGGCAGAAGGAGCTCGCGGTCGGCCGTCGTGGCGTGTTCTCGGGCAAGGTGGGCATGTTCAAGGATGCCGTGCAGTTCGCGCACCCGCAGTACGAGCTGTTCGACGATGCCGACGCGGCGCAGCGCCGTGCCGATTCGCGCAAGAACGTGCCCATCCCGATCTATCCGGCGACCTCCGCCGTGCAGAGCTGGCAGATCCAGAAGATGATCGCCCGCGTGCTCGACGACCTCGGCGAGGTGCCCGACCCGCTGCCCGAGAGGCTGCGCGAAGCCGAGGGGCTGATCTCGGCCAGGGCGGCGCTCGAGAGCATCCATCGTCCCCGCCAGCGCGCAGACATCGACCCGGCGGTGCGCACGCTGCGCGCGCACGAGGCGCTCACGCTGCAGGCCGCGCTGCTGCAGCAGCGCGAGCAGGTGAGGGCGCTCACCGCGACTCCGCGCACCGCGTCATCGGGAGGGCTGCTCGAACGCTTCGACGCGGCTCTGCCGTTCACCCTCACGCCCGATCAGCAGGCCGTCGGTGCCGAGGTCGCCGCCGATCTCGCCGCCGAGCGGCCGATGAACCGTCTCGTGCAGGGTGAGGTCGGCTCCGGCAAGACGCTCGTCGCGCTGCGCGCCATGCTGCAGGTCGCCGAGTCCGGGGGACAGGCCGCCCTCATCGCACCGACCGAGGTGCTCGCAGGGCAGCACCTGCGCTCGATCGCGAAGATGCTGGGTCCGCAGCTCGCCCCGCAGCTCATGCCGACCCTGCTCACCGGCCAGATGTCGGCCCCCGAGCGACGCAAGGCGGCGCTGCGCGTCGCGTCGGGTCAAGCGCTCATCGTGATCGGCACGCACGCGCTGCTCGCCGACAAGACCACGTTCGCCGATCTCGCTCTCGTCGTCGTCGACGAGCAGCACCGCTTCGGCGTCGAGCAGCGCGAGGCGCTGCGCGCCAAGGGCACCGCCCCGCACGCGCTGGTGCTGACAGCGACGCCCATCCCGCGCACGGTCGCGATGACGGTGTTCGGCGACCTCGACACCTCCGTGATCCGCTCCATGCCCTCGGGGCGTGCCGGCATCCAGTCGCACGTCGCCCCGCTCGCCGAGCACCCCGGCTGGTTCCAGCGGGTGTGGGAGCGCGCCGCCGAGGAGATCGCCTCCGGTCGCCAGGTGTTCGCGGTGTGCGCGGCGATCGACACCACCAAGGACTCCGTCGAGGCCGATGACGCCCCGCCGCCCGACAGTGAGGGCCGTGGGCCGCGATGGGGAGTGGTGCAGCTCGATGAGCTGCTCGCCACCCACCCCCGGCTCTCGCAGGTGCGCAGGGCGGTGCTGCACGGCAAGATGCCCGCAGACCAGAAGGATGCCGTGATGCAGGCCTTCGCGCGCGGCGAGATCGACCTGCTGATCGCGACCACGGTGATCGAGGTCGGCGTCGACGTGCCGAACGCCTCGACCATGGTGATCCTCGACGCCGACCGATTCGGCGTCTCGCAGCTGCACCAGCTGCGCGGCCGTGTCGGCCGCGGCGAGCACGCGGGACTGTGCCTGCTCGTGACAGAGGCCGAACCCGGCTCGGTCGCACGCGAGCGGGTGGAGGCGGTCGCCGCGACCCTCGACGGCTTCGAGCTCGCCGAGGTCGACCTCGAGCTGCGCGGCGAGGGCGACGTGCTCGGCGCCTCGCAGTCGGGCGTCAAGTCCTCCCTGCGGCTGCTGCGCGTCGTCAAGGACGCCGGACTGATCGCGCGTGCCCGAGAGCTCGCCGCCGGCATCCTCGCCGACGACCCGACCCTGGAGCGGCATTCCGGCCTGCGCGCGACGATCGAGCGACGCGTGAGCGACGCCGATCGGGCCGCGCTCGGCAAGAACTGAGCACGTCCGCACGTGCCCTAGGCTGGACGCATGAACAGTCGGATCGCGGTCGTCCCCGGCTCCTTCGACCCGCCCACGCTCGGGCATCTCGATGTCATCGCACGGGCGGCACGGCTGTACGACGAGCTGCACGTGCTGGTGGTGCACAACCCCGGCAAGCAGGCGATGCTGCCCATCGCGCAGCGCATGAGCCTGCTCGAGCAGTCGATCGCCGAAGCCGGCATCGGGGGCCACATCATCGTGGGCTCCTGGAGCATGGGTCTGCTGGTCGACTACGCCCGCGACGTCGATGCCGGCGTGCTCGTGAAGGGCATCCGCTCGCAGGTCGATGTCGCGTACGAGTCGCCGATGGCGATCGTGAACCGTCACCTCGCCGACATCGAGACGGTGTTCCTGCTGCCCGACCCCGCGCACGCGCTCGTCTCGAGCTCGCTGGTGCGGCAGGTGGCATCGCTCGGCGGAGACGTGTCGCCGTTCGTCCCGCCCGTGGTCGCGTCGTTCCTCGACACCGGCGCCCGCGGTCTCTGACCGCGAAACCGGCCCTGCGTTCAGCGCAGGCCGGTAGCATGGGCGGCGTGAAATCCCGAGTCAACGGCCCCTTCGTCATCCCCGTCCGCGACATCGTGCGCAAGCCGGGCGAGATGCGCGAGCACCAGCTCGACGTGGACCTCGCCGAGAGGTGGGGTGAGGGCATCGTCACCGTCGAGGCGGGTCAGACGCTCGAACTCGACGTGCGTCTGGAGTCCGTCCACGAGGGCATCCTCGTCTCCGGAAACGCCTTCGCCGAGTACTCCGGCGTGTGCGGTCGATGCCTCACCGACATCTCTGCGCCTGTCGAAGTCGAGTTCCAGGAGCTTTTCGCGTATCCTGGTGAAGAAGAAACTGACTTCGAGGTTCAAGACGACCACGTGGATCTTGAAACTCTGGTCAGGGATGCGATCGTGTTGTCGCTTCCATTTCAGCCGGTGTGTCAGCCGGACTGCCCGGGTCTCGACCCGAACACGGGTGAGAAGCTGACCGGAAGCGCCGGAGCAGAGAGCGAAGCTCCCATCGATCCTCGGTGGAGTGCGCTCCGACAGATCACAGACCAAGACGGTGCGGCCGGAAGCCGCTCCGCCGAGAAAGAAGAGAGCTAGTCATGGCTGGTAACCCCCCGAAGCGCAAGGTCTCCCGTTCGAACACCCGCTCGCGCCGCGCGCAGTGGAAGGCCGAGGCCCCCGCGCTCGTCAAGACCATCGAGAACGGCAAGGTCGTCTACAGCCGTCCCCACCAGGCCAAGGTCGTCACCGACTCGCAGGGCACCGAACTGTTCCTGGAGTACAAGGGCCGCAAGGTCGCCGACGTCTGATCCACGGATCATGACGGAGGTCTCCGCGGGGGAGCGGCCTCTCACCCAGAAGCTCGGCGTCGAGATCGACGCCGAGCTTCTTGAGCGCGCCCTCACCCATCGCTCGTACGCGTACGAGCACGGAGGCATCCCGCACAACGAGCGCCTCGAGTTCCTCGGGGACTCGGTGCTCGGCCTCGCGGTGACCGTGATGCTGTTCACGACGCATCCGGATCTCGACGAGGGTTCCCTGGCGAAGCGCCGTGCTGCGGTCGTCTCGACCGTTGCCCTGGCCGAGGTCGCGCGTGGCATCGGTCTCGGCGATCACCTGCGGCTCGGCCGCGGTGAGGAGCAGACCGGGGGTCGCGACAAGGACTCGATCCTCGCCGACACCATGGAGGCCGTCTTCGGGGCGGCCTACCTGTCGGCCGGCCCGGATGCGGCGACCGAGCTGGTGCTGCGGCTGACGGCGCCGCTGATGGCCGACCCCGAGCGCTACGGCGCAGCGATGGACCCGAAGACGAGTCTTCAGGAGCTCGCCGCGCGCCTCGGCCGCACGCCGCCGGTCTACGCCGTCGCGTCCTCAGGCCCCGATCACGACCGGGTGTTCACCGCGACGGTCACGGTCGGCGATCTGGCGTGCACGGGCAGCGGCACGAGCAAGAAGACGGCCGAGATGGCCGCGGCGCTCACCGCCTGGCGTGAGCTGAGCGACCGCGTCGAGAGCGCGGGTGCCTGAGCTTCCCGAGGTCGAGGTGGTGCGCTCCGGCCTCGCCCCGGCTGTCGTCGGCGCCCGCATCACCGCGGTCGACGTGCTCGACGAGCGCGCGCTCACCCGGCATCCCGCGGATGCCGCCGACTTCGTCGCGCAGCTGGAGGGCCGCCTCGTCACCGCCGCCGCGCGGAGGGGCAAGTTCCTCTGGCTGCCGCTGGACGGCGAGCAGCACGCGCTCACCGCGCATCTCGGCATGAGCGGGCAGATGCTGTTGCGGGTGCCGCATGCCACGCCGGAGCGGCACGAGCGCATCCGCCTGCACGTCGAGCATCCGCAGCACGGGCTCCTGGCCGTCGTCTTCGCGGACCAGCGCACCTTCGGTTCGCTGGCGGTCGACGAGCTGCGCGACACACCCGACGCGGCCGCCGGCGGGTTCGGCAGCATCCTCGCGCGGGTGCCGTCGCAGGTCGCGCACATCGCCCGTGACGCGCTCGACCCCGCGTTCGACGAGACGTCGTTCGTCGCGGCGGTTCGTCGTCGATCGAGCGCGATCAAGCGCATCCTGCTCGACCAGACGCTGGTGAGCGGCATCGGCAACATCTACGCCGACGAGTCGCTGTGGGCGGCGCGAATCCATCCCGAGACGCACGGTCGCGCCCTGTCCGGGCAGGCGGTGCGGCGCCTGCTCGGCGAGGTGCGGCTCGTGCTCGAGAAGGCGCTGGCCGAGGGCGGCACGAGCTTCGACGCCCAGTACGTCAACGTGAACGGGCAGGCCGGCTATTTCGCGCACTCGCTGAAGGCCTACGGGCGTGGAGGAGAGCCCTGCCCGCGCTGCGGCGGGAACATCCGCCGCGAGGCGTTCATGAACCGCTCGAGTCACTTCTGCCCGCGGTGCCAGCGGCGCCGCTGACTTCGTCAGCGCGTGAGGGTCCGCTCCGACCAGCCGAGACGGTTAGAGTGTGCGGATGCCTGCGAAGAAGTGGATCCTGTTCGACATCGGCGGCGTGCTCGAGCTCGTCGACGACGACACCTGGCAGCAGCAGTGGTGGAGCCGCGTGCAGGAGCGCAGCGGGCTCGACGACGTGCCGTTCGAGCAGGCGGTCGGTGCGGCAGGGCTCCCCGCGATCGATGTCGAGGAGGGCACCGAGGCGGAGTTCTGGTCGTTGTTGGGCGCCGCCGTCGGAATCGGCGCGGCCGGAATGGCCGAGGTGCGCGCGGACTTCTGGGATGCGTACTGCGGAGAGCTCAACACCGAGCTGTTCGAGTTCGCCCGTAGCCTCCGCGGGCGTGCCGGGCTGGCAATCCTGTCCAACTCCGCCGATGGCGCCCGCACCGAGGAGCAGCGGCGATTCGGGTTCGCCGACGTGTTCGACCCGATCTGCTACAGCCATGAACAGGGCGTGAACAAGCCCGAGGGCCCTGCCTATCTGTTCGCCCTCGAGCGCATGGGGGCGTCGCCCGCCGACGTGTTCTTCATCGACGACCATCAGGCCGCGCTCGACGGCGCGGCCGCGGTCGGCATCCGCGGCATCCTGCACACCGAGAACGCTGTGACGATCGCCGCGATCGAGGAGTTCCTCGCCGCGTGACGCGGGCGCTGCCCGCTCAGGGCATGGGTGCGTGCACGCTCGCGGCCCAGTCGCGGATCGCCTGCCGTTCGGCGGCGGAGCACACGTATCCGTAGCCGATGCTGATGCCGTCGGGGGACAGGCTCCACTGGTCGAGGTAGGTGAGCGCGTAGCAGTCGGCCATCTTCTCGCTGCTGCCCTCGAACAATCCTTGCTGCACGAGCCGCTCCGCGCCGCTCGTGCCGTTCGGGCCCGCGTCGTCGAGGTCTGCACGCTGATACAGGTGGGTGAGCTCGTGCAGCACGACGATCCGTCTGGCGAGGTCGCCGCTCAGCTTCGCCTCCGGAAGGATGTGCACCGCCACAGGGTCCTCCGACACGCAGCCGGCGGTCGTGCGCCCTTCCTTCTCGGAGACCGCACAGGCGGTCGCGGCATCCCAGCCGATGTCGATGAAACCGGCACCCGCCTCGTCGACGAGCTGCTCGGTCACCGATCCGCTGCTGTTCGTCGAGCGCGCCTCTGCCGCGTCGATGCGCTGCTCGAGCTCTGCGGTCATCTCCTGCGCCTGCTGCGTCAGCTCGCGTTCCGCGGCCTCGGACAGACGCGGGGCGGCGGCCCGCTGCTCGAGCAGCTGGAAGCGACGCATCTGCGTCACGAGCGGCGCGACCGGATTCCCCTCCAGCTGCGCCGCGAGCGCATGGAACCGCTGCGCTTCGGCCGCGAAACCACCGGCCGAACCGGCAGGGTTCTGCGATGGCCGCGCACCGCCGACCGCACCGCCGACACCGCCGGGCCCGTCGTCATCCGGGGTCAGCAGCGCGCCGCCGATGAACACGGCGACGAGCACGAACAGCACCACGACGACAAGGCATCCGCAGCCCGCGAACCACCAGCCGATACTGGAGCGGCGGGGAGCCGGACTCGTGATCATCCCGGGACCCGTCGCTGCACCGACCATCCGTCCATGCTAACGGCCGACCGGATGCCGCCCCGCGGCGCGGCATCCGGTCGCTCCGCTCAGTCGAGGCGCTTCTGCCACGCACCCGCGTACGAGGCGGGAGCGAAGCCGATCGCCTCGTTGATGTCGAGCATCGGGCGGTTCTCCTCGGCGTTGAAGGTGGTGATCTTCGGCGACTGCGGTGCGATGCCGCGCCAGCGCACGATGTTCGCGCACTTGACGATCATCCCGAGCCGGTGGCCGCGGTGCTCCTTGAGCACCAGCGTGCAGTACTGGTGCGTCACGCCGGTGCCGTCGGAGCCTGTCACCAGCTCGTTGAACGCCGCGAGTGTGCCGCTCGGCACGTGCTCCACGGCCGCGACCGAGACGGTCTGACCGCCGCCGACGAGACGGGCGTCGCGCCGGACGGCCCGCTCGGCGTCCCAGGTCTCCTCGTCGATCTCGAGGTCACCACTCGGCACGTCGGTCGACATCCGCGACAGCACCCACGCGTAGCCGTCACGCAGCTCCGGCGGCGTGGGCAGTGTCCACGACACGACCCGGTAGTCGGGGCCGGCGACCGCGAGCGCGTCGTCCAGCATCCGCTGCACGGGCGCCGCGTCCGCCTGCAGATCGAACGAGCTGTTGCGCTCGACCTGCTCCAGCGAATAGCCGCGGTCCTGCAGCAGCGCCGCCAGCGGGCTCGGCGAGATCAGTCCCCACCCGGTCTTCGGAACGAGGGGCGCATCGCCCGGGTCGGCGGGATGCAGCGTCCAGGACTGGATGACTTTCCGGCCCAGGGCGCGGACCTCCTGCTCGGCGAAGTCGAGCAGCGCCGTCTCGACACCACGACCCCAGTGCTCGGGCAGCACCATCAGATCCAACTCGGCGCTGGTCGGCTCGGCGACGCCGTAGCCGACGGTCACCGCACCCACGATCGTCTCGCCCTCTCGGGCGAGGAAGGTGCGGTTGACGAAGTCGGTGCGATCCTGCCACTGCGGCAGCTGCTCCTCGGCGGTCGCGTCGAGGTCGCTCACTCCCGCGTCGTTGCGGCAGATCGCGTTGCTCAACGCCACAGACGCGTGGAAGTCCGCCGCGTCGTCGGCGTCCAGGCTCGCGGGCACGACCATCTCCGTGATGGTCAGCGCCGCGTCCTTCAGGTGGTTCATGTCAGGTCCTTCCGCCATGCGCCTTCGTAGGCGATGGGTGCGAATCCGATGGTCTCGTTGATCGAGAGCATCGGGCGGTTCTCCTCGGCGTTGTAGGTCACGACGCTCGGGGAGAGCGGATGCTGCTCGCGCCAGGCGAGCAGCCCGACGGTCTTCACGAGCATGCCCAGGCGGTGCCCGCGGTGCTCGCGGAGCACGAGGGTGTCGTACTGGTGCGTGGCGGATGCCGCGTCGCCGCCGATGGCGAGCTCGTTGAACGCGCACAGCTCACCGGTCTCCGCGTGCTGCGCGGCGGTGACCTGCATCGTCCAGCCGCGCTCCGCCATCCGCGCGTCCTGACGCCGCACCCGTGCGGCGTCCCACGTCTCCTCGGGGGTGCCGAGGTCGCCGTCGGGCACGTCGGTCGACATGCGCGACTTCATCCACGCGTAGCCGTCGATGTGCTCCGCAGGAGCGGCGCCCGTCCACTGCACGGTGCGGTATCCGGTGGCGTGTGCGGCCGCATCGTCGCGCAGCGCGGTCAGATGCGCGACCGCCGTGTCGTCCCAGGTGAGGGCGCTGGCGCGCTCGACCTGCTCGAGACGGAAGCCGTTGCGCTGCAGGAAGCGGGCGGCGCGGTCGGCCGGCACCGAGCCCGACCCGGTGGGCGAGCTCAGCATCGGCAGGCCGGAGCCGTCGTCCTGATGCTCGGACCAGTGCTGCAGCTTGCGCACGCCGGCCTCGCGGGCGACGCCGTCGACGTGCGCGTAGACGGCGCTGCCGATCCCGAGCCCCCAGTGATCGCGCAGCAGTGCGAGCGCGAACATCGCGGTCGCGCCGCCGTCGTCCTGCAGGATGTCGAGGGCGCAGCATCCGATCAGCTCGCCGTCGCGCTCGACGTACCACTGCCGGCGCTGCCGGTCGGGGTTGTCGTACAGCATCGGCAGCAGCGACTCGGCGGGCAGCGTGTCGTGATCGCGACCCGTGGTCTCGATCAGCGAGCGGTTGCGCACCTCGGCGTAACGGCGCACCAGGTCGGTCGGTGCGGGGACGGGCCCCGCATCCGCCCGAGCGGGAAGCTCGAGCGGATGCAGGGTCGCGCCGGCGGGAAGGGGGATGGTCGTCATGTCGGACTCGTCTCTCACAGCATCCGGCGCTGCAGGTCGTACGTCAGCAGGGTGAGGGCCTGCGATGTGGTGAGCGCGAGCAGTTCTCGCGTCTCTCGCTGCCGGCGCAGCCGGTCGGCGACGGTGTCGGCCGCGTTCACCGCGGTGGCTCGGGTGCGCAGGCTGCGCTCCAGAAGCCAGAGTCCGAGACGGATGCTGAGGCGATCCGCCACGCCGAGGCGGCGACGATCGTCCTGGTCGGGGATGGTGAGGATCTGGTGATCCCCGGTATCCGGCGGGTGGATGGATGTGCTCTGGTGCCGATCGGCGACCAGCAACGTGGTACTCACGATGAGTGTCTTTCTTTCGAAGGGATGCGGAATCGCGACGGATGCCGGCCGCGCCGCGAAAAGGCGGCGCGGAGAGCATCCGAGAGCCCGACGCATGTGCGCCGAGGCGGAGTGCCCGATCACAGCGGGCGGGGGCCGGCCGCAAGAGGCGGCGGCGTCGATCACCGTTCCGGCGTGAGACGCCGGGGGAGTCGAGAGGGCGGAGTTCTAGCCTGCGACGCCTGCGAAGGTCACCGAGAGCGCGGCAAAAGGCGCGGACGCGTGCGCAACGGCATCGAGCCGGTTGTCTGGCGTTGTGATCATCATCGGTGACCTCCTCTCGTGTGTGATCGGTGAGTCACGCTAGCGACCCCACGCACCCCGCGTCAAGCATTTCCTCGATCCTGCGGCGTGTCGTGCTGCGCGAAGCCATGCCCGCACGGCGCGTGACACGGGTTCGCGGCATCCGTTCCGGTAGCGTGAGGGCGTGCTTCAGCCGTCGACCCACGCCCATCAGACGCCGGGGGTTTCGGCATGCATCTGAAGAGCCTCACGCTGAAGGGCTTCAAGTCGTTCGCGCAGCCGACGACCTTCGTCTTCGAGCCCGGCGTGACCTGCATCGTCGGTCCGAACGGCTCGGGGAAGTCCAACGTCGTCGACGCGCTCGCCTGGGTGATGGGCGAGCAGGGTGCCAAGACCCTGCGCGGCGGCAAGATGGAGGACGTCATCTTCGCCGGCACGTCGACGCGAGGCCCGCTCGGGCGCGCCGAGGTGCAGCTGACGATCGACAACAGCGACGGTGCCCTGCCGATCGAGTACGCCGAAGTGACGATCAGCCGCACGCTGTTCCGCAACGGCTCCAGCGAGTACGCGATCAACGGCTCGAGCTGTCGCCTGCTCGACGTGCAGGAGTTGCTCAGCGACTCGGGACTCGGCCGCGAGATGCACGTGATCGTCGGCCAGGGCCGTCTCGACACCGTGCTGCAGGCCTCGCCCGAGGACCGCCGCGGATTCATCGAGGAGGCCGCCGGCATCCTCAAGCATCGCCGCCGCAAGGAGAAGACCCTCCGCAAGCTCGACGCGATGGAGACCAATCTCACTCGGCTGAGCGATCTCGCTGGTGAGATCAGACGGCAGCTGAAGCCGCTCGGCCGCCAGGCCGAGATCGCCCGCGAGGCGCAGACCATCGCCGCGATGGTGCGCGACGCCAAGGCGCGGCTGTTCGCCGACGACGTGGTAGCCCTGCGCAGCGCGCTGGCCGACCACACCCGCAACGAGCATGAGCGTCACACCGAGCGGCTGGTGCTCTCGGAGCAGCTCGACGCGGTGCGCACGAACGTCGCACGGCTCGAGGCCGAACAGAACTCCGCCGCCGTCGACGAGGCGCGGCGAGTGTCGTTCGGGCTCGAGCAGGCGCAGGAGCGGATGCGGTCGCTGTACACGCTCGCCAATCAGCGCCTCGCGCTGCTGGGCAGCGAAGAGGACGACACCGTCACGGCCATCACGGTCACGCAGGACACGATCGACGAGGCGAAGGACGAGATCACCCGCATCTCGGAGGGTCTCGGCGACGCACAGGATGCCGCGGCCGCGGCCAGCCGCGAGGTCATGAACGCGCGCGCCGAGCTCGACACGCTCGACGTCGACATCGCCGAGCAGAGCGCGCTGGTGTCGGAGTACGACATGCGCCTCACCGCGCTGCGTGGCAACGCGGATGCGGCGGCATCCGCCCTCGCCGCCGTGCGCGGTGCGGTGCTTCGGCAGGAGAACGCCCTCGAGGCCGCGCACGCGCGGCGGAGGGAGGCCGCCGAGGCACTGGAGGGCATCGACTCCGCCGAGGCGCCTGAAGGGTCGGCGGCCGAGTACACCGCCGCCTACGAGGACGCGCAGAAGGACGTCACCGCCGCCGAATCGGAGCGGGACGCGCTGCGCGAGCGGCTGCACGAGGCCGAGCGCGAGGCCGACTCGCTGACGGCGAAGGCGGCCGCCCTCGGCAGCGCTCTCGCCCTGTCGGGCGGAGCGGCCGATATCGTGGCATCCGGCATCGCCGGCGTGCGCGGGCTGGTCGGCGACGCCGTGCAGGTGCGCGCCGGGTACGAGGCGGCGATCGCCGCCGTGCTCGGGCCGCTCGCGGAGGGCGTGCTCGTCGACCGGGTCGGCGACGCCTTCGACTTGATCTCGGACGGCCGCGCCAAGGGCACCGTCGACATCGTCATCGCCGAGGGGACGCCGTCGATCGAAGCAGTCTCGATCGACGTGCCGGGCACAGTCGCCGCGGTGGACGTCGTGGACGCCCCGCACGGTGTGCGGGCGATCCTGGCGTCGGTGCTCGTGGCCGACGACCTGGATGCCGCGCGCGCCGCACGAGCTGCGCTGGACGCCCTGTCGGACGCACACACCACGATCGTCACGAAGAACGGCGAGGTCGTCACCGCCCACACCATGAGGGCCGGTTCCGGCGAGACCTCCCGGCTGGAGCTCACCGCCGAGCGCGACGCCGCGACCGAGCGGCTCGATGAGGTGCGGGTCGTCGTCGACAGCCTGCGCGAGGCGCGGGTCGACGCCACCGAGCGGGTGGAGGACGCGCGCCGTCGCTCGAAGGACGCGCTGCATGCCCTGCGCGAGCACGATGCCGCTCTCGCGACCCATGCCGAGCAGGTGAACCGAGTGACGGTGCAGCACGAGGCGGCGATCGCCGAGTGTGAGCGTCTCGAGACGGGGCTGACGCAGGCGCAGGCCGCCGTCGCGGATGCCGAGACTGCGGCGGCGAAGGCCAAAGCCGAGCTGGAGTCGTCGGAGTCGGAGCCTCGGCCGGTGCTGGACGCCTCCGCCCGGGACGGTCTGCTCGAGGCGCTGGAGAGCGCCCGGGAGGGCGAGGTGCGCGCGCGGCTTGAGATCGAGACCCTGCGCGAGCGTGTGCGCGCCGCGCAGGCGCGCGTCGTGACGCTCGAGCGGCAGCGCGAGCAGGAGCGCGAAGCGGCGGCCGAGGCCGCGCGTCGTGCCGTGATCCGTCGAGGTCAGCGCGAGGCTGCCACCGCGGTCGCCGATGAGCTGCCGCGGGTGATGGACTCGATCGATCGATCGGTCACCGAGGCGCGCGTCGCCCTGGCCGAAGCCGAGCAGGAGCGCTCCGCCCACAATGAGGAGCTCACGGCGCTGCGCACCCAGGAGGGCTCGCTGCGCGAGCGCCTCGCGGGACTCACCGAGAGCGTGCACGGCCTCGAGCTGCAGATCCACGAGAAGAAGCTGCACCTCACCAGCCTGCTCGAGCGCGTGGCATCCGAACTCGCCCTCGACGAAGATATTCTCGTTGCGGAATATGGACCGGATCAGCCGGTTCCCCGCGATCCCGGCGCCGAGGAGCAGGACGAGGATGCCGCGATCCCGTACGACCGCCGCATCCAGGAGCGCCGTCTGAAGGATGCCGAGCGCAAGCTCGCACAGCTCGGGCGGGTCAACCCGCTCGCCCTCGAGGAGTTCGCAGCGCTCGAGCAGCGGCATGCGTTCCTCACAGAGCAGCTCGCCGACCTCACGAAGACGCGGCAGGACCTGCTCACGATCATCGCCGACCTCGACGAGCGGATGCAGGTGATCTTCGCCGCCGCGTTCGAAGACACCAAGCAGGCGTTCGGCGAGGTCTTCCCGCTGCTGTTCCCGGGCGGCTCCGGCAGCATCTCGCTGACCAACCCCGATGACATGCTCACCACCGGCATCGAGGTGGCCGTGCGCCCCGTCGGCAAGAAGATCGAGCGCCTGTCGCTGCTCTCGGGCGGGGAGCGTTCGCTGGCCGCGGTGGCTCTGTTGGTCGCGATCTTCAAGGCCCGGCCCAGCCCGTTCTACATCCTCGACGAGGTCGAGGCGGCGCTCGACGACGCGAACCTCGGTCGGCTGCTGACGGTGTTCGAGCAGCTGCGCGAGAGCTCGCAGCTGCTGGTGATCACGCACCAGAAGCGCACCATGGAGATCGCCGACGCGCTGTACGGCGTCTCGATGCGCCAGGACGGCGTGTCGGCGGTGGTCGGTCAGCGTGTCGGCGACCGCGCCGCGGCAGCATCCTGACCCCCCTGCATCGGAAAACCCAGACCATTCGTCTGACCCACGGTTCGGCGCACCGCGACACGCCGTCGGCGTCTCGAACGGTCTCCGTTTTCCGACGACGTGAGGTCAGCCGGTCAGACTCTCCACGAACGGAGTGACGACGTCGAGGAAGCCGGGCGCATCCTGCGGTCGGTGCTGGTGCCCGCGGAGCAGATGATGTGACGCGCCGTGGTCCACGAGCACGCCGGCGATGGTCTCGTACTCGTCGTTCCAGCCTCCCGTGACGACAAGAGTCGGAATGCTTGCGACCATCGATGCCCGGATGCCGTGGCCCCACGGCACTGTGGTGCGTGACCAGTGCTCAGCGACAGGGCGCTCCCGCTCCCAGGCTGCCGCGTCGAACGGGCCGCCGAACATGAGTGGGCGCAGGATGGCCCAGGAACCCTGAAGATCGCCGATCGCGGCCTGGGAGCGGGCCTCGCTGACGGCGGCGACATGCCGCTCGATCGATTCCTCGCCCCGTGCGATGTCGTACAGCGCCGGTTCCACGAGCACGAGCCCGGCCACATCCATCCGCCCCGAGGAAGCTGCGAGCACGGCCGGCACCGCGCCGATCGAGTGCCCGTAGAGGAGGGTGCGACGACCGGCGCAAAGCACCACCAGTTCATCCACCTGCTGGTCGATCGTCGAGGAGGTCGCAAAGCTCACGAACTCGCCGTCGGCCTCGGCGACGTGTGGCCAGGCCTCGGAGCCTCGGCGGCCGGCACCGTGGATGTACAGCGAGGTGAATGCCATGTGCGTGAGCGTAGCGCGCGACGTCCTGAACAGACCTGTGCCGGATCACCGGCTCGGCGTGCCCGCGGCGGGTGTGTCAGCCGGCGACACGCCGAGGCCGTGGGGTGCCGCCGGTGATCTGCCACCACCGCGCCGGGCGGCAGCCCAGCCGGCACCGAATAGGCTGGACGCATGGCGGAGAAGTCCTGGTCCCTCGGTCGCGCGCTGCGCGGCATGTTCGTCAAGCCCACCATCGATGAGACGACGTGGGAAGACCTCGAGACGGCGCTCATCACCGCCGACTTCGGGCCCGACATCACCGAGCAGCTGCTCGACGAGCTGCACGAGAAGGTCGACCGCTACCGCACCACCGACCCGCGTGACCTGCAGCGGATGCTGCGCGAGACGCTCGAGGAGCGCTTCGCGAAGTTCGACACCACCCTCAAGCTCACCGAGCGCCCCGCCGTCGTGCTGGTCGTGGGCGTGAACGGAGTGGGCAAGACGACCACGATCGGAAAGTTCACCAAGTTCCTGCGCGGCTTCGAGCGCAGCGTGGTCGTCGGCGGTGCCGACACGTTCCGCGCAGCGGCCGTCGACCAGCTCGCCACCTGGGCGCAGCGCGGGGGAGCGGCGATGGTGCGCCCGCAGCACGAGGGGCAGGACCCGGCGTCGGTCGCGTACCAGACCGTCGATTACGCCAAGCAGCAGGGCATCGAGATCGCGATCATCGACACCGCCGGCCGTCTGCACACGAAGGGCGGCCTCATGGACGAGCTGTCGAAGGTGCGTCGCGTCGTCGAGAAGCTCGCGCCGATCAGCGAGGTGCTGCTCGTGCTCGACGCCACCACGGGTCAGAACGGCGTCCTGCAGGCTGAGGCATTCCTGCAGCACGCGGGGGTCACCGGGCTCGTCATCACGAAGCTCGACGGCTCGGCGAAGGGTGGATTCGTGCTCGCCGTGCAGGAGCGCACCGGCATCCCTGTGAAGCTTCTCGGCCAGGGCGAGGGCATCGACGACCTGACCGGTTTCACCCCGCACGTGTTCGTCTCGTCGCTCGTCGGCGCGTAGGACTACCGTCGCACCCGAGAGGCTGGTTTCATAGCGATATGGCGATCGAACACGACTACTTCGGAGTCCTCTCCTCGGGTCCCGACGGTGCCATCTTCTGGACCGAGAGGGTCGACTTCGGCGACCAGTCGGTGACCGTGGATCTCACCGCACCGGATCAGGACGACGTCTCGCAGGACGCGCTCGACGTCGCGGCATCCCTCATCGCCGGCATCGAGAACCTCGACGCCTCCGTGCGCCGCGCGATGCTCACCGAGGTCGACGATCGCACCAGCGAGGTGACGGAGTACATCCTGCAACAGCAGGAGACCTTCGGCGACGAACTGGAGGACGTGCTCGTCGACGTCAGCGGCGACGCCGCAGTCGACATCATCCGCTCGCTGCGGCTCACCAGCATGACGATCCTCGCCGACGAGCACGGCGGTTCCGAGCCGTTCGCGGTCATGGAATACGCCCTCGATGCGGATGCCACCGATGACGTGCTGCTCGTCAACCTCGGATCCGACGGCGCCGTGCTGTCGGTGATGAGCGCCGACTGACGCCGAACTCTCAGACCGCCTGAGCGAAGCCCAGCTCGACGCCCTCGGCGATGTGCGCCAGGTGGGGCGGGATCTCCCGACCCTTCGACATCATCGACTGCGCCCACAGGCGACCCGCGCGATACGAGGAGCGCACCAGGGGACCGGCAAGAACGCCGAGGAACCCGATCCGCTCGGCCTCGGCCTTGAAATCGACGAACTCGTCGGGCTTGACCCAGCGCGCCACCGGCAGGTGCCGCGGTGTGGGGCGCAGGTACTGCGTGATGGTGATGATGTCGCATCCGGCGTCGTGCAGGTCGTGTAGCGCCTGGATGACCTCCTCCGGCTCCTCGCCCATGCCGAGGATGAGGTTCGACTTCGTGATCAGCCCGGCCGCGCGCGCCTGCGTGAGCACTCCCAGCGAGCGCTCGTAGCGGAACGCCGGGCGGATCCGCTTGAAGATGCGCGGCACGGTCTCGACGTTGTGCGCGAAGACCTCGGGGCGTGCCTCGAAGATCTGCCCCAGGTAGTCGGGGTTTCCGCCGTGATCGTTCGCCAGCAGCTCGACGCCGGTGTTCGGGTTCTGCGCGTGGATCTGCCGCACCGTCTCGGCGTTCAGCCAGGCGCCGGTGTCGGGAAGGTCATCACGCGCGACGCTGGTGACCGTGGCGTAGCGCAGACCCATGCGGGTGACGCTCTCGGCCACGCGGCGCGGCTCGTCGGTGTCGTAGTCGGCGGGCTTGCCGGTGTCGATCTGGCAGAAGTCGCAGCGCCGGGTGCACTGCGAGCCGCCGATGAGGAAGGTGGCCTCGCGATCCTCCCAGCACTCGTAGATGTTCGGGCAGCCGGCCTCCTGGCAGACGGTGTGCAGGTCCTCGCTCTTCACCAGCGAGTGCAGCGCCTGGTACTCGGGGCCCATCTTCGCCTTGGTGCGGATCCACTCCGGCTTGCGCTCGATCGGCGTGGAGGCGTTGCGGACCTCCAGGCGCAGCATCTTGCGGCCGTCAGGTGCTGTGGCGCTCACGCGGCGACCTCCTTGCGATCGGATGCGGCGTACTCAGCCGCGAAGGCGTCGGCGACCTGCTGCGCGATATCGGCGGGGGAGACGTAAGCTCCGATCACCTCGCTGATCGTCGTGACTCCGGCATCCGTGATCCCGCACGGGATGATGTCGCGGAAGCCCGCGAGCGTGTTGTCGCAGTTGATCGCGAAGCCGTGCATCGTCACACCCTGCTGCACGCGCACGCCGATCGCGGCGACCTTGTCCTCGCTGAGCGGGCGGCGCACCCACACGCCGCTGCGCCCCTCGACCTGGTAGCCGTCGACGCCGAGCGGGCGCAGCACGTCGATCAGCAGATGCTCGAGCCGCCGCACGTGCGCGACGACGTCCATCGGCTCCGGCAAACGCACGATCGGGTAGCCGACGAGCTGTCCTGGACCGTGCCAGGTGATCTTGCCGCCGCGGTCGACGTCGACCACGGGCGTGCCGTCCTGCGGCCGCTCATGCGGCTCGGTGCGCTTGCCCGCGGTGTAGACGGCCTCGTGCTCGAGCAGCAGCAGCGTGTCGCCGCGGTCGCCCGCCACGATCTCGCGATGGATGCTGCGCTGCAGCTCCCACCCGTCGAGGTAGGGCACGTAGTCCGGCGCGAGACCGGCGATGCGGATATCGAGCATGAGCACACCTTCGTTCGGGTTCTTGGATGCGGTGCAACAATGCAACGGGAGACACTCTACGCCTGTTCCGCTCGCCGCCGGGTAACCCCGTCCGGCTACGCTGACGACATGACATCCGAGACTCGTGGGGCGGGTCGGCCGCGCGCGTCGTCGCGCGAGACGCTCGCCGAGGCCGCGTGCGAGCTGTTTCTCGAGCAGGGGTACGAGGAGACGTCGATCGCGGATATCTCCCGCCGTGCCGGCGTGAGCCGATCGAGCTTCTTCAACTACTTCTCGTCTAAGAGCGACGTGCTCTGGTCGGGGCTGGATGCGCGCATCGAGGCGGCATCCGTCGCGCTGGCGGCCTTGGGGACGGATGCCGACGGCCCCGGCGTCCGTGCGGCTGTGCTGCCGATCGTGCACGACTTCGCGCCCGACCCTCTCGCGCTCGCACTGCGCAACGCCGCCGCGATGGGACTGGAGGCAGAGCTGCTGCGCGACACCGGTCTGCGACACGCGCGCATCGCGTCGGCCGTCGCCGGGGCGGCGCGCAGCGCGCGCATCGACGAGATCCGCGCCGATATCCTCGGGTCGTCTGTCGCAACCGCCGTGCTGTCGTCGCTGCGGGTCTGGGCCGTGCAGGGCGCCGGTCAGGCGTCGCTGGAGGCGCAGTTCGACGCCGCGCTGCGCAGCATCCACGATCTTCCCTGGGGCTGACGCTCCGCCGCGCGGAGGTCCGGGCCCGCTCGCGTAGAATCGAAGGCACCATGGCTACCTTTGGCACGCTCTCCGATCGGCTCACCGAGACCTTCCGCAATCTGCGCACGAAGGGAAAGCTGACGCCGGCTGACGTCGACGGCACCGTCCGCGAGATCCGTCGCGCCCTGCTCGACGCCGACGTCGCGCTCACCGTCGTGAAGGACTTCACCGCGAAGGTGCGCGAGCGCGCCCTCGGCGACGAGGTCAACAAGGCGCTGAACCCGGCGCAGCAGGTCGTGCAGATCGTGAACGAGGAGCTCGTCGCGATCCTCGGCGGCGAGCAGCGCCGTCTCGAGTTCGCGAAGACCCCGCCGACCGTGATCATGCTCGCCGGTCTGCAGGGTTCGGGTAAGACGACCTTCGCCGGCAAGCTCGCCCGTCAGCTCGAGAAGGACGGCCACACGCCGCTGCTGGTCGCCGCCGACCTGCAGCGCCCGAACGCCGTCAACCAGCTGCAGATCGTCGCCGAGCGCGCCGGTGCTGCCATCTACGCCCCCGAGCCGGGCAACGGCGTCGGCGACCCGATCAAGGTCTCCAAGGACGGTGTCGAGCACGCCCGCCGCCAGCAGCACGACGTGGTCATCATCGACACCGCCGGCCGCCTCGGCGTCGACGCCGAGCTCATGAAGCAGGCATCCGACATCCGCAAGGCGACGAACCCCGACGAGGTGCTGTTCGTCATCGACGCGATGATCGGTCAGGATGCCGTGAACACGGCGAAGGCCTTCCAGGAGGGCGTCGACTTCACCGGCGTCGTGCTGTCGAAGCTCGACGGTGACGCCCGCGGTGGAGCGGCCCTCTCGGTCGCGTCCGTCACGGGCCGCCCGATCATCTTCGCCTCCACGGGGGAGAACCTCGAGGACCTCGAGCCCTTCCACCCCGACCGCATGGCGAGCCGCATCCTCGACCTCGGTGACATCCTCACCCTCATCGAGCAGGCCCAGCAGGCCTTCGACGAGGAGGAGGCAGCGAAGGTCGCCGAGAAGCTCGCGAACGAGGCCTTCACCCTCGAGGACTTCCTCGAGCAGATGCAGCAGATGCGCAAGATGGGCTCGATGAAGAAGATGCTCGGGATGCTGCCGGGCATGGGCCAGATGAAGCAGCAGCTCGACGACTTCGACGAGCGCGAGATCGACCGCACCGAGGCCATCATCCGCTCGATGACTCCGGCCGAGCGTCGCAACACCAAGCTCCTCAACGGCTCGCGCCGCCTGCGCATCGCCAAGGGCTCGGGCATGACCGTCACCGACGTGAACCAGCTCGTGCAGCGCTTCGAGCAGGCCGCGAAGATGATGAAGACCGTCGCCCGCGGCGGGATGCCGCAGATCCCCGGTATGGGCCCGATGGGCAAGCCGGGCGCGTCGGCGAAGCGCGGCAAGAAGGGCGCGAAGAGCAAGGGGGGCTCGCGGTCGGGCAACCCGGCCAAGCGCGCCGCGGAGAACGCCGGGCTCGCGACTGCGAACACCGCGGCCACCGGTTCCGGCTTCGGCCTGGGCGGTGCGAAGGGCGCGCCGAGCGAGGCCGACCTCGCCGAGATCCAGAAGCTCTTCGGAAAGGGCTGAGCCTACTCACGGGCCCTTCGATCCCCACGCCCCACTCCAGCCGTCGCTCCGCGCCGCCCGGAGCCTCCGGGGCGCGTGGGCCCGGCTCAGGGACCCAGATTCACCTGACGTCGTCGTCGACCCAGTCCATCGACTTCGTGACGGCCTTGCGCCACAGCCGCAGCTGGCGGTCGCGCTCGGCGACATCCATCGTCGGCTCCCAGCGGCGGTCCTCCTGCCAGTTCGCGCTCAACTCGTCGAGGTCCTTCCAGAACCCGACGGCGAGGCCTGCGGCGTACGCGGCGCCGAGCGCCGTGGTCTCGGCGACGACCGGCCGCACGACGGGCACACCGAGGATGTCGGCCTGGAACTGCATGAGCGCGTCGTTGGCGACCATGCCCCCGTCGACCTTCAGCTCTGCGAGCTCCATCCCGGCGTCGGCGTTCACGGCATCCAGCACATCCCTCGTCTGAAAGGCAACGGCCTCGAGGGCCGCACGGGCGATGTGATTGCGGTTCGCGAACCGGGTGAGGCCGACGATCGCACCGCGCGCGTCGGGACGCCAGTACGGCGTGAACAGCCCCGAGAAGGCGGGCACGATGTACACCCCGCCGTTGTCGTCGACCTGTCGCGCGAGCTCCTCGACCTCGGGAGCGGAGGAGATCAGCCCGAGCTGGTCGCGCAGCCACTGGATCAGCGAACCGGCGACCGCGATCGATCCCTCCAGCGCGTAATGCGCCGGCTGATCGCCGAGCTTGTAGGCGACCGTGGTGAGCAGCCCGTTCTGCGACTGCACGATGTCCTCGCCCGTGCCGACGATGAGGAAGCATCCGGTGCCGTAGGTGTTCTTGCTCTCGCCCGCCGCGAACGCCGCCTGACCGAAGGTGGCCGCCTGCTGGTCGCCGAGGATGCCGGCGATCGGCGTCTCGCGCAGCAGCGACGAGCTCTCCGCGTGGCCGTAGACCTCGGACGACGAGCGGATCTCGGGCATCATCGAGCGCGGCACGCCGAACGTCTCGAGGATGTCGTCGCGCCAGTCGAGCGTCTCGAGGTCCATGAACAGCGTGCGCGAGGCGTTCGTCACATCCGTGACGTGCACGCCGCCGTCGACGCCGCCGGTGAGGTTCCACAGCACCCAGCAGTCGGTGGTGCCGAACATCAGCTCACCGGCATCCGCCTTCGCTCGCGCGCCGTCCACGTTCTCGAGGATCCACGCGATCTTCGTGCCCGAGAAGTACGTCGCCAGCGGCAGCCCGACCGCTTCCTTGAACCGATCCGCCCCGCCGTCCGCGGCGAGGCGGTCGACGATCTGCTGGGTGCGGGTGTCCTGCCAGACGATCGCGTTGTACACCGGCTCGCCGGTCGAGCGGTCCCAGACGACGGTCGTCTCACGCTGGTTCGTGATGCCGACGGCTGCGATGTCATGGCGGGTCAGGTGTGCGCGCGTGAGAGCGAGCCCGATGACCTCCTGCACGTTCTGCCAGATCTCCGCCGGATCGTGCTCGACCCAGCCGGCGCGCGGCAGGATCTGCTCGTGCTCCTTCTGACCGGTCGCGACGATCGTTCCGGCACGATCGAACACGATCGCGCGACTCGAGGTCGTGCCCTGGTCGATCGACAGGATGTAGTCGGGCATCTGGCTCTCCTTCGGGCCGGGTGTCAGCGTGGTGCGCGGATCAGCGGCGGGCGGGGGCTGCGAGCTGCAGGCCGTGCGCGTCGTTCAGCAGCTGCACGGTGGCCTCCACCTCGGCGTCGCGCCGGTCGTCGTCCCATCCCAACAGAGGCGCGAGGGCGTCTGCTACCTCTTCGAGCACGGCGGTGCTCGCGTCACCGGTGAACGCGATGGACGTGCGGCGCAGGATGACGTCGGCGAGACGCACGACGAGCTCGTCGTCGACCATCCACTCGAGTTCGCGGGTCGACAGCACGCCGCCGGTGAGGAGACGATCCTCCTCCTGCTCGATGTGCGCCCACACCTGCGCGGCACGCGTGCCGTAGCGTGCGAGCAGCTGATCCGCACGTGCGCCGGCGCCGGGCAGGTTCGCCTGCTTCCACGACTCGCGTGCCCGCACGGTGCGCGGGAATCCGTGGCCGCCTCCGATCGCGAGCCCCGCGGTCGAGACGACACGCGGCCGGTCGAGCAGCTCCAGCACCCGATCGGCGAGCGCCTCGCCGAGAGCGCGGAACGTCGTCCACTTGCCGCCGACGAGGCTCAGCTGAGGCACGGCGCCGCTGTCGTCGAGCTCGATCCGGTAGTCGCGGGACACGAAGCCGGGGGCGGTGTCCTCGTGCCGCGGCAGCGGACGGATGCCGGAGAAGCGGTAGACGATCTGCTCGCGCGAGACCTCGATGGCGGGGAAGACGTGCTTGATGAGGGCGAAGAAGTAGTTGACCTCCTCCTCGGTGCACCGGGCGGGCTCGCGCGGGTCGGCGTCGATGTCGGTCGTGCCGACGAGCACTCGCCCCTTGAGCGGGTAGATCAGCACGATGCGACCGTCGGAGTGCTCGAAGAAGATCTCACGCCCGTCGGTCGCGGCCAGCAGCTCGGGGTGATCGAGCACGATGTGCGAGCCCTTCGTGCCGCCCATGAAATGCGTCTCATCGCCCAGCGCCTCGTTGGTGAGGTCGGTCCACGGCCCCGAGGTGTTCACGACGACGTCGGCGGCGATGCGGAACTCCTCGGCGCCCTGACGATCACGCAGCACGACCTCGTCGCCCTCGCGTCCGATCGCCTCGACGTAGTTCACCGCGATGGATGCGGGATTCGCCGTGCGCCCGTCCTGCAGGACGTCGAGCGCGAGACGCTCAGGATCGTGCATCGAGGCGTCGTAATAGGTGGCGGTGTACTTGATCGCCGGGTCGAGGGCAGGCAGCTCCTGCAGCGACTTCTGGCGGCCGAGGAACCGGTGCCGGGGCACGGAGCCGCCATCGCGCGAGAAGGTGTCGTAGATCGTCAGACCGGCCTTGATGAGCACGGCGCCGCGCTCCTGCGGCTTGCCGCTGCGATGCGTGAGGAACCGAAGGGGAGCGGCGAGGATCCCCGAGAACGTGGAGTAGATCGGGATGGTGGTGCGCAGCGGCTTGACGTAGTGCGGGGCGATGCGCAGCAGCCCGTTGCGCTCCTGCACCGACTCGCGCACGAGACGGAACTCGCCGTTCTCGAGATAGCGGATGCCGCCGTGGATCATGTGGCTGGATGCGGCCGAAGCGCCGCTCGCGAAGTCGTTGCGCTCGACGAGCACGGCGTCGACGCCCTGCAGCGAGAGATCGCGGAAGAGGGAGATGCCGTTGATGCCTCCGCCGATGATGAGGACGGTGGTGCGTCCGGCGGTGCGGATGCGGTTCAGCTCGTCGTCGCGGCGTGCGGCGCGCGTGGTCCCGGTCATGATCTGCCCTTTCGTTCCCTGCCACCAGGATCGACCCGTTGAACCATTCGCGCAAACCTGATGCACGAATGTGCAATCCTGGCATCCGGAGGTCGACGGATGCCCGAGGATGACACGCGCACGGACGCGAAGACGAGCGCCGCGCTCACAGCGGCGAAGCTGTACTACCTGCAGGACATGACGATGGACGCCATCGCGTCGGAGCTGGGCACGTCGCGCTCGTCGGTGTCGCGGCTGCTGTCCTATGCGCGCGAGAGCGGACTCGTCGACATCCGGGTGAACTCGCCGCTCGAGCGCGTCGGCGGGCTCGAGGAGCGCATCCTCGACGCGTACCGGGTGACCGCGCACATCGTGCCGATGGCCGGCGTCGTCAGCGAGGTCGACCGACTCGAGCGGGTGGCGGGCACCGCGGGGCGGCTGGTCTCGCAGTTCATCGACTCGAACATGGTCGTCGGCGTCGCCTGGGGGTCGACGGTCAGCATCGTCAGTCGCGCCCTCGTGCCGAAGGAGACGCACAGCACCACCGTGGTGCAGCTCAACGGCGCGGGCAACACGCAGACCAGCGGCCTGGAGTACTCCAGCGACATCCTGCAGCGGTTCGGGCAGGCGTTCGGCGCGCAGGTCGAGCAGTTCCCGGTGCCGGCGTTCTTCGACGACCCGGCCACGCGCGAGGCGATGTGGCGCGAGCGCAGCACGAGGAGGGTGCTGTCGTTCCAGTCCAAGATGGACATCGCCGTGTTCGGCCTGGGCTCACCACAGGCCGAGGTGCCGAGCCGCGTGTACGTCGGCGGCTACCTGAGCCGGGACGACTACCGGAGCCTGCGCGAGGACGGTGCGATCGGGGATGTGGCGACGGTGTTCTTCCGGGCTGACGGCAGCTGGCGCGATATCCGCCTGAACGCCCGTTCGACCGGACCTGGGCTCGACAGGCTGCGCCGCGTCCCGCGCCGGGTGTGCGTCGTCTCGGGCGCCGCGAAGATCGGGGCGCTGCGCGCCGCGATCGCCTCCGGCATCCTCACCGATGTCGTGCTCGACGAGACGCTCGCACGTCTGCTGTTCGAGGACTGACCGCGCCCGACGACCGATCACGCAGGACGGGAGCTCTCCGGCCCCTCGCGGAACTCCCGGATCAGATGCTGCACGACCTCTCGCAGATCGCCGCCGGTCGCATCCGCCACGGCGAGTTGGCGCGCGTAGCTCGCCCCTCCGGCGAGGATCTCGTGCACGCCCTCGAGTTCGCTCGCGCAGCCGAGCTCGGCGGCGATCGGCATGAGGTCGGCGACGACGGCGGGCAGGTGGTCGCGCAGCGGCACCTGGGATCCTGCCTCGTCGACGATGACCCGTGCGTCCAGGCCGTAGCGCGCCGCGCGCCACTTGTTCTCGCGGTGGAACCACGGCGGCAAGGTCGGCAGCACGCGCCCCTCGTCGAGCTCGCGGGAGAAGTGCTCGACGAGCGACTGCGTCAGCGCCGCCGCCGAGGCGAGCTCGCGCAACGTCGACATGCCGTCGCACGCGCGCACCTCGATCGTGCCCCAGCGCGGAGCGGGGCGGATGTCCCAGCGCACCTCGGAGGCGTCGCGCATGATGCCGGTGCGCACCATGTCGTCGAGGTAGCTCTCGAACTCCCGCCAGGTGCGCACCGGCCAGGGGAGACCTGCCGTCGGCAGTTGCTGGAACACGAGGGCGCGGTTCGACGCGTACCCGGTGCGCTCGCCCGCCCAGTACGGGCTCGACGCCGACAGTGCCTGGAGGTGCGGAAGGAACGACGCCAGGGCGCCGACGATCGGCAGCACCTTCGCCCTGTCCTCGACGCCGACGTGCACGTGGATGCCCCAGATCATCATGTTGCGTCCCCACCACTGGGTGCGCTCGATGAGGGAGTGGTACCGGGTCTTGTCGGTCACGCGCTGGTCGTACCACTGCGCGAAAGGATGGCTCCCGGCGCTGAGCAGTGCGATCCCGGCCGGATCGGTCGCGCGCCTGACCGCCGCGATCGCCGCGGCGATGTCGTCCACGGCATCCGACACATGCGCCCCGACACCGCTGGTGACCTCGATCGTGTTCGTGAGCAGCTCGCCGGTGACCGTGTGGCGCTCGTGGGCGCTCTGCTCCTCGAGCGCGTGCAGCAGCTCGGGCGCGCGCCCGACGAGGTCGCCGGTCTGAGGATCGGCGAGCATGATCTCCCACTCCAGACCCACGGTGGAGCGGGCGGACGGCGCGAACTCGAGCGGCACCCGCTCAGTCTGACACGCACGATCCGACACGCGCATCGTCCGTGTCGCGTCGTTTCGCGGACTGCGGCGGGATCTGGCAGAATAGAGGGTCGGACGGCATGCTCGACCCTCTATCCAGCATCCGCCCACCAACAGAGCTTCCGCCGGGTGTGCACCCCACTCTCCAGGCGACCGGTTCATCTTCCTTTCCACACCATTCAGGAGAATCGTGGCTGTCAAGATCCGTCTCAAGCGCATGGGCAAGATCCGTGCGCCGTACTACCGCATCGTCGTCGCCGACTCGCGCACCAAGCGCGATGGTCGCGTGATCGAGGAGATCGGCAAGTACCACCCCACCGAGGAGCCCTCGTTCATCGAGGTCGACTCCGAGCGTGCG